>Ga0155355_119_pt1 | contig 71647 bp, 81 predicted proteins | sample RifCSPhighO2_02_FD_106323 | JGI IMG/M metagenome (GOLD analysis project Ga0155355, IMG submission 106323) | Candidatus Blackburnbacteria bacterium RIFCSPHIGHO2_02_FULL_44_20
GCTTCGACTTCGGATGAGGAGGTTCGTTTGACTGTCCGCTCGGTTCAAAGACTTATTAAGAAATATGCGCAAAAGGTCAAGATTCCGGTTGATGTTACGCCACACGTGTTGAGGCATAGTTTTGCAACTGATCTATTAATGGCTGGGGCGGATTTACGGTCTGTTCAGGAGATGTTAGGGCACAAAAATGTTTCGACAACACAGATTTATACCCATATAACAAATAAGCAGTTGAGAGACGTTCACGAAGCCTTTCATGGGCGGGGTGGAAAATAGCTTTTTATTGAGTTGGTAGGTCTGTTCGTGGGTTAGGGACGACGCGGACTCTTATTCCCAACCTTGGTAGTTCTTGCTGCTCGACTCTAAGTGGGGAGGAGCCGAGTTTGCCTGATGCAGAAACTGTGAAGGGGCGGTCTAGGTTAAAACTTGGGTAGTTGTAATTATCTCTGAAGACCCAAGGAAACGGTTCGCTGCCTGCGACAACTTCGCATATTAATGTTTGATCGGGGTTGAGGTGGAATTCTTCTTCGTGTCTTGGTTCTGTAAATTCTAATCGTATTTGATACAAAATTTGGGCCGGTTGGGCGATTATTTCTGCTCCTTGTATAGTTGATATGGCCCCGTGGTTTTGAGGATCTACTGGCACAGCTACTGCTCTCATGTGGGCAACATCCCACATTTTATTGGGTCCAATTTGGACTCCAAATTCAGGGGAAACCAGCTGTTCCACTACTACTTCTTTGGGAATCTCGTGGGTTAGTTCGGGGAGTGGTTCTGCGTGTCCATCTTCTGTGTGTACTGTGAATCCGCTAGCAAAGGGGTGTATTGTTTCAGCGGACTGATACCTTCTCTCCTCTTGTGGTGTGGGTTGTCCGCTGATTCCCAACTCTTGTCTAGTGCTCACTGTGGGGATTGTACGCATGGTGTGTTTCTTTTGTCAAGTATGGTGATTTTGCCTGTTGTGCCTGTGAAATTATTCTGATATTCTCTAGGCGTGGCAGCAAGAAGAGCTCAGTCTAAGTCAAAGTACAAGGCCAGGAAAACCCCTGCTCTTGCCACCCCTACCCCGGTTTCTTTTTCGGCTAATTTAGCTTCAAAAATGCCTCCCCTACCCCGATGGGTATCTCGGTCGATTTTGGTTGGAGGACTGTTTTTACTTTTGGCTATTTGGCAGCGAGACTGGATTGTTGCGGCCATGGTTAACGGTAAGCCTGTTTTTGGTTTCCAGGTATTTAAGCAAATGAGCAAGGATTACCGTACACTAGCTGTAAATAAACTTGTTGAGGATCGGATTGTTCTTGATGAGGCGGCGAAACGCAATGCCCTGCCTTCTAAGGTTGAAGTAAGCGCAAAATTGGCTGAGTATGAGGAAAGGTACGGAGGGGCGGAGGCTTTTGAGCAGTTGCTTCAATTCCAGGGTATAACTCGCGAAGAGGTTGAGAGGCAAACTAAGTTACGTTTGGCTATGGAGAAAATGTTTGGAAATGAAGCAACTGTTTCGTCGGAGGAAGTTGATGGTTATGTTCTTAGTATGGAAAAGGTTTCAGCAAGTGAGTCCGCAAAACAACGGGTGGACGCTGAGGCTGGTATCCGAGAACAGAAGTTGACCGAAATTTTTGCCAAAAAACTTGAAGAGTTGAAAGCTGCTGCAAAGGTCCGCCTCTTCTTTTAAAGTATCTCCGGTGTGTTAAAATTTTCGTATGTTGACTAAAGGTGATTTAGAACAGATTCGCGGAATCGTAAGGGATGAGTCCCGTGCTGTTGTACGAGAGGAAGCTCGTGTAATTTTGCAAGAAGAGTTAGTACCGGTTAAGAAAGATATTGCTAAAATTCGGAAGGATGTTGGGGTAATGTTATCTATGTTTGACAGGGAGTATGTGGAGTTAAGACGCAGAGTTTTAGCGAATCGAACAGCACCTTTCTCTTCCACCGGTGTCTTCAGGTTAACACTAGGCTTTTTTCAACGGAAAGTGAGTAGAGCTGGGGCGGATTGCTGTATTTTAGGTGGTGGGCGTCTTCTGCGTTCTGCGGGGCTTTGCATACTTGCAGAAGACGCTTTGGGCCGGGTGTGTGTGGTGGGTTACCTACGCCGGGCTGGCTTTTGGGATTGGCCTGCGGCGACTCCCGCGGCGTAGCTGTCTGGCATAAGTAACTGCTCGGCGGCCTCAGGAGGCAGAGCGCAAATTGCTTCTCTGAGCGCGGTCATGACTTGGGTGAACTTGTCCCAGTCATCTTCGGCCACATACACGTCCGTTCTGTGTGCGTTGTCCGGGTTGTACCATTTGGTTGCCGGTGTTTCCAGGACGAGCTTATATGTCTCGTAGTGGCAGAATCGTTCCACAACGTATAAGAATAACGAACCGGACGGGATGTGTGCCCACCAGCCGTAGCGGACATTTCTGCGTGTGAATGCGGGTGTGAACGACGAAACCTCCTTTTGCTTGTACTGTCCTTTGAGGTTTGTTGTCGTACCTTGTGATTCTGGCGGAAAAGCGCCTAACACCGTAGACAGTCTGTGTATGGTTCCGGCTCGAGGACGTTTGGCGCCGCGGAGACCCAGCTCTATCTTTCTAATCAACGATGCGGATAGTCCCACTTGTTGGCCGAGTTCCTCTTGGGATAGGTGTAGCTCAGCACGGCGGGTGCGTACCCAATCTGCTAACGTTTGGCTTCCCCCTACTTGTTGGGCAGGTGCCATGTCAAGACTCCTTTCCAACCTGGCTTTTGGGCTCAGGGGCGTTTATTGCGCATTACGGAACTGGTGGTATTTTAGCAGAAGTGGGACTAAAATGAAACTATGGGGTGTTGAGCTATGGGGTTTGTAAACGGAGTGATTTATTGGTCTTTTTAAGGGGTCGCCTTAAAAGGAGCGTATTATCGTGTCTTTTGATGGCGTTTCAGTCTACGTCCTGGGGGCTTTCGGTTTCGGATGCTTCGGTGCTTTCTACTGTGGCGGGTATGATTTCTGATTCCCTCTCAAGGGTTGCGACGGCTGCAATTGAATCATTCTTTTCTTTACCAAAACGCATCAAGATTACTCCCTGGGTTGCGCGGCCTAGTTGCGGAATGTTTTTTAGTGGGAGTTTTATAACCTGTCCGCCCTTTGAGGTAAGAATTATCTGGTCTATGTCTTCTGTTACCAACCGGGCGCAGGATACTTCCCCAGTTTTATCGGTTAGCTCAGCAACTTTTACCCCCATTCCGCCGCGTTTTTGGAGAGGGAAATACTGGATTGGGGTTCTTTTGCCAAGTCCCCTGTTCATAACGACGAGAATATCACGGATGACCTTTCTCCTTTTGCCCGTTTTGCCGCGAGGCGGATCGGCTGCCTGTGGAGCAGATATGGGTACTGCTTCCATTCCCACAACTTCGTCCCCTTCATGCAGGGTGATTCCGCGAACTCCTCTGGTCGCCCTTCCCATTGGGCGAGTATCGTTTTCGGAGAATCTTACAGATTTGCCCTTCTTAGTAACCAGAATTATGTGGCTTTTGCCGTCTGTTGGCTTAACCCAGGAAAGGTCATCCCCTTTGTCGAGTCTTATTGCGATTAATCCTCCGGCTCTGAGGTTTTTAAAGTGATCGATTGAAGTTCTTTTAACGACTCCTTTTCGGGTTGCTAGGATAAAGTATTTAACGTCCGCGGTTTTAGTTTTATCAAGAGAGAGAATCGCTTCTATTTGTTCGCCTTGGTCGATATTGATTAAGTTAACAACTGCTTGACCTTTTGATTGGCGAGAAGTTTCGGGTATTTCCCAAACACGTACTCCAAAAACTCGGCCCTTGTTGGTAAAGAACATCAAGGTGTCATGGGTGGTCGCCGACAGAATGTGGGCTATTTCGTCTTCTTCTTTTGTGGTCATTCCCATTACCCCTACTCCCCCTCGGCGTTGGGCGCGGAAGGTGCCCGGCGCGACTCGCTTTATGTAGCCAGTTTTTGTTATTGTAATTATTGCTTCTTCTTGGGCTACCAGATCTTCTTCGGAGATTTCTCCAATAGGACTTTGGATTATCTTTGTTTTTCTTGCGTCGCCGTATTTTTCTTTAACTTCGGCAAGCTCGGTTTTTATAACATCCAGTACTTTTTCGGGATGCAAAAGTAAATCTGTGAGATAGCCTATTAACTCTCCAACTTTTTTATATTCTTCCTCAATTTTTTCTCGCTCTAGCATAGCAAGGCGTCTTAATTGCATATCAAGAATTGCATTTGCTTGTAGCTCTGTTAGCCCAAACTTCTCCATAAGGCTGGATCTGGCAGTATCTGAGTCTCGGCTTTGGCGGATAGTTTTTATTACTTCGTCTAGGTTGTCTAAGGCAATTTTCAAGCCTTCCAAGATGTGTGCTCTTCGCTTGGCTTCTGTTAAATCGAAAATTGATCTTCTGGCGATAACTTCTTGGCGGTGTTTTACGTATTCAACCAGAATTTGCTTAAGATTTAAGGTTCTTGGGATTCCATTGACAAGGGCGACTATGTTTGCGGGGAAAGAGGTTTGGAGGTCTGTGTGTTTGTAGAGATTGTTGAGTACTGCTTTTGGCTTTGCGTCGCGTCTTAGCTCAATTACGACGGACATCCCTTTTCTATCTGATTCATCTCGGAGGTCTGATATGCCGACAATTTTCTTATCGCGTGCGAGTTCTGCTACCTTTGCAACTAATGTCGCTTTATTGACTTGGTAGGGAAGCTCTGTGATTACTATTCTTGTTTTCTTGCCTGTCTCCTCTATTTTTGCAACACCTCGAATAACTATTTTTCCGCGGCCAGATCCGTACATCTCCGGAAGAGTTTTTCCGCCGTAAATTACTCCGTAGGTTGGGAAATCTGGACCTTTTACGTGTTGAACTAATTCTTCTATTGTTATGTCTGAGTGAAAATCAACTTTGGGGATCGACACTTCTTCTTGCAGTTTTCCCGGGGTGGTTGCTTTTCCAACGGACACCGCAAGATCAATCTTCTTGATTACAAACTCTGGGGAATTTTCCTCCTTTGGAGCGGCTTCTTCCTCACTTGTTCTTTCTGGCGTAACGACTTGACCCTTTTCAATCATTGCGACGATTGCTGAGATAATTTCGGTTAGATTGTGAGGGGGGATTTTTGTTGCCATACCGACTGCGATTCCTTCGGCGCCCATTAGAAGAAGATTTGGCAGAAGTGAGGGGAGATACTTTGGCTCTTTTAAGGTGTCGTCGAAGTTTGATTCTAACGCTACTGTTTCTTTTTCAATATCTCGGAGTAGCTCTTCGGAGATCTTTGCAGGGCGAACTTCTGTATAACGCATTGCTGCCGGCGGGTCGCCATCGATTGATCCGAAATTTCCCTGACCGTCGACTAGTGGGTAGCGCATTGAGAAGTTCTGGGCTAGTCGAACGATTGCGTCGTATATTGGTCCGTCGCCATGCGGGTGGTATTTACCCATTGCTTCTCCGACTACCTTTGCGGACTTTGTATAAGGAGAGCTTGACCTTAAGCCCATTTCGTGCATGGCAAAGAGGATCCGTCTGTGGACTGGTTTAAGGCCATCGCGGACGTCTGGGAGTGCGCGCGAGACGATAACGCTCATCGCGTAGTCCAGATAGTTTTTGCGCATTTCCTGGACTATTTCTGCTGGGATGACTTTGCCGATTTTCATGAGTGCCTGGTAAAAGGTGAAAAGTAAAAAGTTAAACCGTTTGAGTTCTGGCAGTTTAACCTTTAACGTTTAACGTTTTACGTCAAAAATGGAGCGAGCAGTAATGCTACGATGTTCGCAACCTTGATCATTGGGTTTATCGCAGGGCCTGCTGTGTCCTTATAGGGGTCACCGACCGTATCGCCAGTTACTGCGCCTTGGTGGGCAATTCCGCCTTTTCCTCCAAAATGGCCGTCTTCGATATACTTTTTAGCATTATCCCAGGCGGCTCCTCCTGTGGTCATTGATACAGCGACAAAAAGGCCGGTGATGATTATTCCCATTAAAAGTCCGCCAAGAGCTTTGGGGCCTAACACAAAACCGACGATGATTGGGGCAACGACAGGGATTATTGCCGGAAGAACCATTTCTTTTAAAGCAGCGCGGGTTACGATGTCAACGCACTTCCCATATTCGGGCTTTTGGCTGCCGTCCATAATGCCTTTTATCTCTTTAAATTGACGTCTAATTTCGGTTACGACTGCTTGGGCTGCTTTTCCTACCGACTCCATAGCAAGACCTGCGAAGAGATAAGGGAGAGCTCCGCCGATAAATAGTCCAACTAAGACTGTTGGATCGGAAAGAGAAAAACTTGTAATTCCCCGGCCGGCTGATAATTCTTGTGTATAGGTTGCAAAAAGAACGAGGGCCGCAAGGCCGGCAGAGCCGATTGCGTAAGCCTTTGTTACGGCTTTGGTGGTGTTGCCTACTGAATCAAGGGCGTCTGTGATTTTTCTAACGGAGGACCTTTGGTTGGTCATTTCGGCGATCCCCCCTGCGTTATCGGTTATTGGGCCGAAAGCATCAATTGCAACTATAATTCCGGTTAAGGAAAGCATTGATACTGCTGCCAGTGCTACTCCATATATATCTCCTACTTTGTAGGAGACGAGCATTCCGATTGCTATTAGGAGGATTGCTGGGAATGTTGATTTCATTGATAATGCAAGGCCTGCGATAACATTTGTTCCGTGGCCAGAAAGGGAGGCTTTTGCAAGATTTTTAACGGGACTTCTGTTCTTTCCTGTAAAGTACTCGGTAATTACTACTAGTCCCCCCGTAACAACAATCCCTACTAAGAAAGTGACCATCAAATCAAAGGTTTCAAGGTCTCCTAGCATGGGGGGGAAGGCTTTTATGTAGGCGAAAAAGCCGAGTATTGCAAAGACTGCTGTTCCTCCTAGGCCTTGGTATAAAGCTTGCATTATTTTGCCATTTTGAGGAAGGCGGACAAACAAGGTTCCTAAAATGGACGCAACGAGGGAGATCGCGCCAATGACCAAGGGAAAGAGGTGTGTGCTTCCTGATTGTGGGAAAAGGAGGTAGCTTAGGAGGATTGCGGAGACAGTAGTGACTACGTAAGTTTCAAAGAGGTCTGCGGCCATTCCGGCGTCGTCTCCTACGTTGTCTCCTACCAAGTCTGCTATAACTCCGGGGTTTCGCGGATCGTCTTCGGGGATTCCTTTTTCAAGCTTCCCAACGATGTCTGTTCCTACGTCTGCACCTTTTGTATAGATTCCTCCTCCGAGGCGAGCAAACACAGAAATTAAAGAACCGCCGAAACTTAAGGCGATAAGCGGGGTTATTGGTGAGAAGTTGTAGACCTCCGAGGCCCCTAGAATTCCGGCAATGGAAAGAATTGCAAGGCCTCCAACCATGAGCCCCGTGACGGACCCGCCTTTAAAAGCAATAGATAAGGCTTGTCCTAGGCCTGATTTTGCAGCTTGGGTAACTCGGACATTTGATCGTACGGCGACCATCATCCCGATATATCCGGCGAGTGTGGAGGCTACTGCTCCAAGTAGGAATCCGAGTGCAGCATTTTGGCCCAAACGTGCCCACAAAAGTCCAGCTAGAAGAACGGCTACTACTGCCACTGTCTTATTTTGCCGGCCCAAATAAGCTTGAGCACCTTCGCGTATGGCGTCTGCCACTTCCCCCATTTTTTTATCTCCCGGAGAATTTCTTAAAATTTGGGAAATAAGAAGCAAGGCGTAAAAAATAGTTACGGTTCCTGTGATTAGTGATAGTAGAATGATTGGATCCATAACTTTAGGTGAGGGGTCAAAGGGTGTCGAAACTGGTATGGTTAAAGGGTTTGGTCCTTCACTAAACCGCCTCACCATACTAGCTTCTAAACCTTTTACCTCTTTACCGTTCTACGGGCTTTGCTAGATATCTAAACTTGCAAACTGGGCGTAGGTTTGAATGAACTTCTTTCTTTGTGGGACGTCCTCGCCCATTAGAGTTGTAAATACGTTATCGGCTTCTTCGGCATTGTCGATTGTAACTTGTTTTAGTGTTCTGGTTTCTGGATCCATTGTTGTGTCTCTTAATTGATCGGCGTTCATTTCTCCAAGACCTTTGTATCTCTGTAGCACCGCGCGCTGTCCGTTGGCTAGTTTTAAGATACCATCCTTTTCCTCGTCATTATAAGCGTATTTTATCTCTTTTCCAAGCTGTATTTTGTAAAGCGGCGGAAGAGCGATATAGAGATAGCCGTTTTGGATAATTTGAGGGAGATGCCTGTAAAAGAAGGTTATAAGTAGAGTTGCGATGTGGGAGCCGTCTACGTCTGCGTCGGTCATTATTATGATCCTGTGGTAGCGCAGCTTATCGATGTTGGTGCTGTCTCCGATTCCTGCACCGAGCGCAATTATTAAATCTTTAAGCTCTTCAAATTTTATGATCTTGTCTAAATGTGCTCTTTCTGTGTTGAGGATTTTTCCTCCGATGGGGAGTATTGCTTGGTAACGTCTGTCGCGTGCTCCTTTTGCGGTTCCTCCTGCTGAGTCCCCTTCTACTAAGTAAATTTCGGATAATGATGCATCTTTTTCGGAACAGTCGGAGAGTTTCCCGGGAAGTGAAGAGCCTTCAAGAGCGCCTTTTCTTAAAACTGCGTCTTTGGCTGCACGCGCTGCTAAGCGGGCACGGGTTGCAAGGGTAACTTTTTCAAGGACCCTTCTTGCCTCGCCCGGGTTTTCTTCAAAGTATGTATTTAGTCCTTGGTTGACGAGTTGGGCGACAAAGCCTTGTGCTTCGGGGTTATTGAGCTTTGTTTTTGTTTGAGATTCAAATTGAATGCTGTTTGTGGGAATCTTTACGAAAATCGCTGCCGTTAAACCCTCGCGGGTGTCTTCTCCTGTTATTGAATCCAGCACTTCTTTCGGGAGGCCGATTTTTTTTGCGTAATCTGTAATCGCACGCGTTAGGCCGATTCTGAAACCAGTAAGGTGGGTTCCCCCGTCGGGGGTTTTGATAACGTTTACAAAGGAATCAACAAGCTCTTGGATTCCGTCGTTGTATTGGAGGGCTACTTCTGCGGAGATTGCTTCGGAGTCTTTTTTAAGATAGATGACGGAATTTAAAGTTTCTTTGTCGCGGTTTATGTGGGCAACCAGGCTTTTTATACCTCCTTCAAAGTAAAATGTCTTTGTAATACCATCTGGGTGCGTGAGGTTAAACTTCAGGCCAGCAATTAGATAAGCACGATTTCTTATTGAGTCTTCTATTGTTTTTAGATTCCATTCGGTTGTTGTGAAGACTTCTTTATCGGGAAGAAACGTTGTTTTAGTTCCTGTGCCGGTTATCGCTTCACCCTTTTTGACCGGGCCTTCGGGTTTACCTTTCTTGTAGCGTTGGATCCATGCAAAGTTGTCTCTCCAGACTTCGACCTCAAGCCACTCGGAAAGTGCGTTAACGACTGAGGCTCCTACGCCGTGCAAGCCTCCGGAGACTTTATAGGCAGTATCACCAAACTTTCCTCCTGCGTGAAGTTTGGTCATTGTTAGCTCAAGAGCGGAAGTCCCGGTTTTGGGATGCTTGTCAACAGGTATCCCTCGACCATTGTCTTTTATTGATACTGAGTTGTCGGGGTTTATTACTGTCCAGATTTCTGTGGCGTGGCCTGCTAGAGCTTCGTCTACGGAGTTGTCGAGGATTTCTGTTAGTAGGTGGTGAAGGCCACGGGCGTCTGTTGAACCAATAAACATTCCCGGGCGTTTCCTAACCGGTTCGAGTCCCTCAAGGACCTGGATGTCTTTTGCTGTATAGGTTGATGTGGACTTTTGTGTGGGCATATCTTTAAAAAGCGAAAACGGGGTCTTTGAGGCCCCATTTCTTATACAAATTATACCTTTTAGGATTGGGGTACGCAAGGGTGATTTAATCGTATCCCCAGCACAGTACGTTACTATGGGTTTGCATAATTTGACGTATTTTGATAGACTTCTCTACCTGTTTTGAAAAAAGCGGGATTAACAATTTTTGAGGTGAGTTATGGTTTTTGGGAGAGCTTTGTCCAAGGGCGAGCTGCATTGTGGTGTGCATGATGTGAGCCGTGCGGACGCGCGCGACTACTATGACCTGTTTGTAAGGGAAGGAGTGGAAGCGGCAAGGGCTGTGTTTCCCAGGTTTGCTGAAGGACTAAAGGCAGAGTGCTGGACTTGTCAGTTGCTCCACACCGGAGCTGTGGATGCTGTTTTTCCTATTGGCTAGGGGGAGGGTATGATGAGCGAAGGTCAGAGACCGGTGGTTGATCCGAATTTTGCGGACATGGACCCATTCTGGGGGGAGCCTCCGCCGGACCCGTACGTGTGTGTTGTGTGCTCCCAGGATCTGAGGCCGGTAAGGGCTCTTGCACAGCAAGATCGACTCGCTGGTAGTTTAGCGGGAGCTGTTGCCTCAGACGGTGAGGAGATCAGACTCCGAGTTGAGGAGTGTGCCGGGTGTCGGTTGGCATACAACACTGCCAACTCTTCCTGACCTATCTTCGAACTGTCCCATGGTGGGGCTCTTTGCACTTTTCGTGCGGGAGCCCTACCGGTAATTCAACATAAGGTCTGTCAGGGTAAGTTTTACGTTTATGTTTTGTTCAAGGTCTGTTTTTGTTTGAATAAGGCATTCTATGAGAGCCAGAAGGGACTCGTGACTCGTGACTTGTGATTCGTTTATTCTATCTAGGAGAGCTTTGCGGGTAGCGTAGATTTGGCCTGTTATAAATAGTAGAGCTTTTTCTCGGTCCTCGATTGTTTCTGCGAACCTGAACCTCTCCCCTACGCTTCCCTTAATAAGTTTTTCCAAAAGTTCTTCGTGTTTTTCTTTTTCTTCACGGTCTAAATTTAGTTCTGTTGCCCCAAGGTTAATAATCATGCAGCGTGAGGCTATTGTTTCTAAGACTGAGTCCTGATTCGGGGCGGTTAGTATAATAATAGTATCTTTAGGAGGTTCTTCGAGGGTTTTTAGGAAAGCGTTTCCGGCATCGGGAGAAAGTCTTTCTGCTTCGTTCACTACTATTGCCCGGAATTTGGGACTTTTTAGATTCAAACTTTTTGCAAGATCTCTTATCGATTTTATTGTGTGGGTAAGGTTTCCCGGTTCTAGCACTGTATTCTCTGTTTGACCGTATTGTGTCAGCAACTCTTTGGTTTTTTCATTCCTATCTTTTTGGGTTTTCCCGACTATTAAAAACGCGTGCATTTGGTTTGCATTTTAGCACGTTGGTAGAGATAATGAGCTATGCCTGCCAATGGTTCTTCTCCGAAGTCTCTTGTTGACGTTTTAGTTTTACAAAATGTTTTGCTCGCGCCTGCCGGCGAGCAAATTAAGATGCAGGAAGTCCAGACTGGGAAGTCCCAGGAAGAGCTTATAAAAAGCCAAGGGGTTGTTAAGCCGGAAGAGCTTGCCCGTGCGATGGCGACTCTTTATAACATTCCTTTTGTTGATTTAGCACAGCTTCCTATTTCCCCGGAGGCTTTAGCGATTGTTCCGAATTCGGTTGCCACGCGATTTAAAATAATTCCCACGTCGCTGGACCAGCAGAAAGGAGAGCTTTCTGTTGCCTTATCTAATCCGCTGGACATAGCGGCAATTGAGTTTTTAGAGCAATTAACCAAACTTCGTGTCCGACCGTTGGCGGCTATCCCTTCTCAGGTTGAGCAGATGATTAGTGAGCGGTACTCTGTGGGTTTGGCTCAGGAAGTGACCGAAGCTATAAAAGAGGCGGAGCCTAACGATGCAGTAAATACTGTTGATCTTTCACAACTGGATCGTGTTATTCGGGAGGCCCCGATTGCAAAGATTGTTAAGGAGCTTCTGGCGTTTGCTGTTAAGGGTCGGGCATCGGATATTCATGTAGAGCCTGAAGAAAAGGCCACCAGGGTTCGGTATAGAATTGACGGAATTTTGCATGAGAAGTTTACGATGCCTAAGTCGTTCCATGATTCTTTGGTTTCCCGTATCAAAATTCTTTCTGGAATGAAGATTGATGAGAAAAGAATTCCGCAAGACGGACGGTTTAACTTCAAGTCTGGGGTTGAGGAGGTTGATCTTCGTGTTTCTTCGCTGCCTACGGTTCATGGTGAAAAAATTGTCATGCGGCTTCTTAAAAAGTCCGGTGGTGTTCCAAAGCTTCCTGAGTTGGGGCTTCGAGGGCGAGCTTTGAAGAACTTAGAAGATGCAATTTTAAGACCTCATGGAATAATTATTATCTGTGGACCGACGGGTTCTGGGAAAACGACGACTCTTTATTCGGTTTTGTCAAAGATTAACACACCAAAAGTAAACATAGTGACGTTGGAGGACCCTGTTGAGTATCAAATTCCGGGAGTGAACCAGGTTCAAGTAAACCCTGGCGCTGGACTAACTTTTGCCTCGGGTCTGAGGTCGTTTTTAAGGCAGGATCCGAACGTTATAATGGTTGGGGAGATTCGAGATGCGGAGACGGCAGCTCTCGCGGTTCAGGCCTCGTTGACTGGGCATTTGGTTTTCTCTACATTACACACGAACGATGCCTCGGGAGTTCTCCCCCGCCTTCTTGATATGGGAATAGAACCCTTCCTTTTGGGGTCGACGATGACCTGTATTGTTGCCCAGAGGGTTGTTCGAAGAATTCATGAAGATTGTAAAGTCGAATATCCTGCTGAGGCCGGGCTGGTTGGTGAAATGAAAGATCTTTTGGGCAACCTTTTCCCAACCAACTTCTCTGGGAAAATATATAAGGGTCGTGGAGACGCCGAGTGTGGAGGTACCGGCTACATGGGACGAGTTGGAGTTTTTGAAGTGATGCCGGTTAGTGAGAAAATTGCAAAGATGGTTGTTGAGCGAGCGTCTGGGGCTGATATTGAGAAAGTTGCTAAAGAAGAAGGGATGATTACCATGAAGCAGGATGGGTACTTGAAAGTGGTTGAGGGAGCTACTACAGTGGAAGAGATACTGCGCGTGGCGCAGGAGTAGTGAGGGGGTAAGAGGTGTAGAAGCTGGTATGGAAGAGGGCTAAGCGGTTATGGGGACTCTAGACGAAATCGCCTCACCATACGGGCTTCCAAACCGACACCTCTCTGTCAAATCAATTCATGGAGATACAACAACTATTACAACTTACGATTGATAAGAAAGCTTCAGATCTTCATCTTGTTACCGGATCCCCTCCAACTTTGAGGGTTGATGGTGATTTGGTAAAAGTTGCAGGGGAAAAAGCACTGATTCCGGCGGATACGGAGCGGCTTATAAAGCCTGTTTTTTCCGCAGAACAGCTGGAGCGTTTAACTGTTAACAAGGAGATTGATTTTTCCTTGTCTTTTAGTGCGGGGGCGAGATTTAGGGTTAATGCTTATTACCAAAAAGGGACGATGTCGGGGGCTTTCCGCAGGATTCCTTTGACCATTCCTACGCTTGATGAGTTGAAACTTCCTCCAATCTGCCACGAGTTTACAAAGCTCAGACAAGGGTTTGTTTTGGTGACTGGGCCTACGGGACACGGTAAATCTACAACTTTGGCTGCGATATTAAATGAGATCAACCAGTCAAGACCAGTGCACATATTATCGATTGAGGATCCGATTGAGTTTATCTTTCAACCTTCGCAGGCTGTTGTTTCTCAGCGGGAAATGCGTGAGGATACGCATTCTTGGGAGATTGCGCTACGGTCCGCGCTTCGCGAAGACCCGGACGTTGTTTTGGTCGGCGAAATGCGCGATTTTGAGACGATTGCTGCCGCTTTGACTGTTGCTGAGACAGGCCATCTTGTCTTTGCGACATTGCACACAAACTCTGCTGCCCAAACTATTGACCGAATCGTTGATGTTTTTCCCGAGGAGCAACAGGGCCAAATAAGACTTCAGTTGTCTAATGTTTTGGAAGCGGTGTTTTCCCAGAGACTTGTTCCGCTGATCGGTGGAGGTAGGATGGCAGCTTATGAGATATTGACTGCTACGCCTGCTGTCCGAACGTCTATCCGAGACGGGAAAACGCACCAGATTGATAATATCATTCAAACGTCTGCGGAGTTTGGTATGACAACTTTGGAGACCACCCTTGCCTCGTATGTTAAACAGGGAACGGTAAGCCTTGAGGTCGCTCGTGGTTTTTCTTTTCGCCCGGATGAGTTGATGCGGCTTGTGCAAGGTAGTTCTCCACAGACAAAAGTTGCGACATGAAGTCATTTACATACAAGGCGAGGGATCAACAGGGAAAATTGGTTCGTGGAAAAGTTGAGGCTGGGACGATTCAGGACGCTGCAAAACTTTTAAGGGAGCGGGGTTTGGTCGTTATAAAGCTCGGCGAGGACAGACCTTCTTTGATTGCGATTGTTCGTGCTTTTACGGATCGAGTGACTCTTGGAGATATGGCGGCGTTTACTCGGCAGTTCTCTACTATGATTACTGCGGGCTTACCGATTACGGACGCACTGATAATCTTGAGGGGGCAATCGGCTGTTTCTTTGAAGCCTGTTATCGAGCGGGTTTTGGCTGATATTGAGGGGGGGTCTTCGTTGGCTGCGGCTTTGGAAAAACACCCTAAGATTTTTTCTCCTGTTTATATTGCACTTATAAAAGCAGGAGAAGGCGGAGGGGTTTTAGACAAGGTTTTGGAGCGACTGGCTGATAACCTAGAGTCTCAGCGTGAATTTGAGTCCAGAGTTAAGGGCGCTTTAATTTATCCAGTTATTGTTGTTATTGGGATGGTCATTGTTGCGGCCGTTATGATGATCTTTGTTGTCCCAAAACTTCTGTCCTTGTTTGCTGATTTTCAGGCCCAACTCCCCTTGCCTACTCGAGTTTTGATCGCCGTTTCTAATTTTACAAGCCAGTATTGGGTTTTAATACTTATTCTTTTGGTTGGGGTTGGTTTTTTCGCACGGTGGTTTTTCAGAACCCCTCTAGGGCGTGAACGGCTAGATCGTTGGAAACTAAAGCTTCCGGTTTTTGGGCCTCTGCAGCGGCAGATAATCTTAACCGAGATGACACGTACTCTGGGTCTTTTGGCCGGTGCTGGTGTGTCTATTCTGGAATCTTTGCGTATTGTTTCGGGAGTTGTTAATAATGTTTTGATTAAAAAGGCACTTGATAAGTCGTCTGTTCAGGTTGAACAGGGGTTTGCGCTTGCGTATGCTTTTTCTCAAGATCCAGACATATTTCCTCCGATGCTTTATCAAATGCTCGCAGTTGGAGAGGAAACGGGCAAGGTCGATGAGGCCCTACTTAAGGTTTCCCATGTTTTTGAGCAAGAATCTGCACATTTGGTTCGTGGTTTAACGGCTGCAATTGAGCCTTTGATTATGATTGTTCTGGGAATTGGAGTTGGATTTTTGGTTGTGGCGGTTATTCTGCCGATTTATAATTTGACTAGTCAGTTTTAATGGTGTTCAAAATTTCATCTTTAGAAGACGGGTCCTGCCAGGGGCTTTCCCTCGCAAGATAAACCCACAAGGGGACCCCTTCTTGGGGGTCCCCCGGCCCCTGTCACCCGTTGTTGTGCGATTTTGATTTACTGGGGTTGACACTTTACTTAGATAATGGATACACTTAAAAAGATGCTGCTGCCTTCTCTTCGTAGGTTCTCAAATAGAGGTTTCACCCTAATAAAAGATTTTGTCACAAGTATGGAAAAAAATGACAAAATCTCTTCAAATCGTAAATCCTACGGATTTACTCTTATTGAGCTTATAATCGTTATGGCGGTTATTGGTATTCTTGCTACTGCGGTTTTGGCGGCCATTAACCCGATTGAACAGCTTAAGAAAGGTAGGGATACTGGGAAGAAGGCGGATTCCGCGGAGTTTTTGAATGCAACTGAGCGATATTATGCTACTTTTCAATGTTATCCGTGGGATTACGATGGAACAACCTGCGCAAGCAGTCCTGCTGCTGTTAGTAATATCCAAATGGACACGATGGATGACGGTGCGGCTCGGGGGGCTGTTAACTACGCCTTGAAAGAGATGTCGACGGAGACTAATGAGATTAAAGCACAGTTTTTGACTCGAGGGAGTTTAAAGAAGCTGTATGTTACGAAGGATGATGTCGATCTTGTGCATGTTTGCTTTGAGCCGGAGTCAAAGACCTTTAGAGTACTAGCAAAGTACCAGCGTGATGGGAGTACAACTTGCACGCCAGGTACTTTTAATGGAACAGCTACCTCATGTCATATCTGCGTCCCCGAATAAGCTTCGGCTTTACACTGATAAAAGATTTTGTCGTAAGTATGGTAAAAAATGACAAAATCTCTTCAAATCGTAAATCTTTGGGATTTACTCTTATGGCGGACTTTTTCGGTAGAAAAAGATCCTTCATGAGCTACCGCCAGAGCGGTTTTACGCTCATTGAGCTCTTGGTTGCTACGGCTATTGTTGTTTTGCTTCTGATCTTTGCGATGGTTTCCTTGTCGGGTCAACCTAAGAAGGCGCGGGATTCGACTCGGAAAAGAGATCTCCATACGCTTCGTAACATTTTAGAAGAGCACAATTCAGATAAGAGTTGTTATCCTACTTCTGAGAATTTTTCGGCTGGTGTTTTATTGTATTCGCGTATGCCACAAGATCCTTCAACGAAGACAAATTATGGTTATGAACCTTTGCCTGGTTTGGCTAGTTGCCCTACTTCTTTTTGGTTATATGCTAAGCTTGAAAATGTCATGGATCCTGATATTACCGCGAGCGGTTGTTCTGCGGGTTGTGGTGTGGGGGGAACATATAATTACAAACTTGGGAGTCCAAATGCTAAATGAAAAAAGACTAAAGACTAAAGACGCTGGTTTTGGTGTTGGGGAGCTTACGGCGTTAATAGGGTTCCTTTTTATCATTGCTGCGGTTTTGGTTTTTTTTGTGGACCCTATTGAGCGGGCGCGAAAGCATCGCGATGATCGGCTTGACGGGGATGCCCAAGTGGTGTTGGCGGCATTGTCAGAATTTTATGTTTCGGCTGGGCGGGCCCCGTGGGCTCTTAGTGTTTCTCCGAAGGAGGCTTTTCCCGCTCTTTCTTGGAAGAGTTTGAAGCAGGTGGATGTGGGGATTTGTGCAGACGAGGATTGTACCCAGGCAGGAGCTCTTGTAACATCTGGGAAGTTGCCCGAAAGTTTTTTAACCCACGAGTCGGTTTCAGGTAGGAGCGGAACTATTTACATTGGGAAGGGGCAAGGAGGTAGTGCGTCACCTACTTACACCTGCTTTGTTCCGGAATCGCGTTTTTATCGAGCTCGTAGTGGGCAACTTTTTAGGATAAACATAGACCAAGAGTTTCCCAAAAGTGGAGTTTTAGGAAGTTGTCCGACGACTGTTAGTTTTGTTGAAGAGGACGTTTGTTATAAGTGTGTTTACAGGTGATGATATTTTACTTCTTTCTGGCCCTTTTCGGTTTTTGCTGGGGATCTTTTATCGGGATGTTTTCTTGGAGATGGCCTCGTGGTTTAGGAATTTCGGGCCGGTCGTTTTGTGATGTGTGTAGACGCCCTTTATTGTGGTACCAGAATATCCCCCTCTTGTCTGCGGTCTATTTTCGGGGTCGGTGTGTTCAGTGCGGAAAAGGGTTTGAGGGTTTACGGTACTTTGCGATTGAGGCCTCGATGGGAGTGGCCTTTGTTTTGACTGGTTATCTATGGCAAAAAGACTCCAGCGGTCTTGTCAGACTTTTTCGGGACTCCTGGGGGGATTTTTCTCTGGTTTTAATGCTTTCTATTGTTTTAGTGTTTGTTGGTTTGTTTGTTGTTGATCTGGAAAAGAAACTGTTGCCTGATGTTTTGAGTCTTATTGCAGGAGCTTTGATTTTTCTCTTGACCTTTTTTCTTCCCTCTCCCCTGTTTTTTAACCACCTTGCTGCTGGACTTTTCTGCTTCATCTTCTTTTTATCCATCTTTCTTATAACAAATGCCCGCGGTATGGGATTTGGGGATGTGAAGATGGCGTTTTTTATGGGTTTATTGTTGGGCTCTCCTCTACTTTTTGTGTGGCTTATTCTTTCCTTTGTGTCGGGGGGAACCGTTGGAGTTATCCTACTGTTTTTGCGGCGCGCAACCTTGGGGCAGGAGGTTCCCTTTGGGCCGTTTCTTTTGGTCAGCGCTTATATTGTTTTGTTCTTTGGGGAGGATATACTTAGTTGGTATATCAATTTATTGTAGAAGCTATTTTAAAAGATGATTCTTAACAAAAAGCCGATTCGCATATGGGGTTTTTCTTTCGGGATGAGTTCCCGGGAGGGTGCTTTCGTGCTTGTCATTTTAATTCTGATTGGAGCATTTTCTTATACTAATTTCATTAGTGCGTTTATTCGCACTCATGATACGCAAAGGAAAAATGATCTTAAAAGGATTGCTGGAGCAGTGAAAGATTACGCCTATGATTTTTCTTACTATCCCCCGGCCTCAAGTGATAACAAAATTTTGGCGTGTGGAACTCCTGAAAGCTTGCAACCTTGCGATTGGGGAATAGATTCCCTGAGAGACATCAAGGACCTGACATACCCGCCTTATACTCCGACTTTGCCCCGCGATCCCCAAGCACATTTAGGAAAAACCTACGTCTACTATTCTGACTCGCGAGATTTCTATCTTTTTGCCGCGCTTGAGAACAGGCTCGACGACGAATATAATGAGAAAGTAGCGTCTCTTGAAATTTCGTGTGGCACACGAATTTGCAATTTTGGTATAGCAAGTAGTGGTCGGCCGGAGGATTTTTTGGGAGGGACTTCGGCTACGGATAGTGCACTGCCCAAATGATAAGACTAAAGACTAAAGACGGGAGACTTGGGACAGGGTTTACCTTAATAAAAGATTTTGTCGCAAGTATGGTAGGGAGTGACAAAATCTCTTCAAATCGTAAATCCTATGGATTTACTCTTATGGCGGACTTTTTCGGTAGAAAAAGATCCTCTGAAAGTAAAGCACTCATAAAAGATTTTGTTGCAAGTATTGTAAAAAATGACAAAATCTCTTCAAAGGGCTTTACCCTTATTGAAGTCCTGATTGCTGTTTCGATCATTGGTCTTATTTCTGCTGTTGCATTGGGGAACTTTCGAACTTCTCAGATTAAAGGTCGAGATACGAGAAGAAAATCTGACTTAGCGCAAGTACAAAAATCTTTAGAGCTTTATTACAACGATTACTCCAGCTACCCTTCCTCAGACGGGTCTGGTCGAATCTTGGGTTGTCCGGCTACTTCTTCTAGTCCTTGCACTTGGGGTACTGGTTCTTTTCAGGACGCCGGCAGCAAGACGACCTATATGCCTGTTATTCCAAAAGACCCAAATGCACAGTTTTATTATTTTTATAAGTCTTCCGCTGATGGTGGTAAGTATCAGCTTTTCGCAAGACTTGAGAATACGCAAGATCCGACTATTGTTGGGGGTTTGTCGATAAACTGTGGGGTAACATGTAATTTTGGTTTGGCTAGTCCGAATGTGAAGGTTACGGATTCTATATGAGAAAACTAGGGGTAACATGTCGTAGCGTTGTACTCGCGGGTCCTGCCACGGGTTCTCCCCCAGCGAAAACCCACAAGGGGCCCCTTCGTGGGGGTCCCCCTACCCGTGTCACCCGCAAGCTTAATGGTTTTACTTTGGTAGAGCTACTTGTAGTGGTTGCAATAATTGGTTTGATGTCTACGTTGTTGATGACTAATTTTGTGGCTGCGCGTGAACGAAGTCGGGATGCCCAGAGGAAGTCTGAATTAAATCAGATTAGGAATGCTTTGAGGCTTTATTACAATGATTTTCAGAAGTATCCTGTTGGAAGTAACGGAACATTGCTTGGCTGTGGGACAGACGGAGACACTGCATGCCCGACTGGCGACGGAACGTGGACTGCAAAAACTGTTCTTTATATGCAGAAGTTTCCAAAAGATCCGAAGACCCAAACAGGTTATTACTACGAACGAAGTGATTTGGACAGCTTTAAGCTGACTGCGTGTTTGGAGAACTTAAGCGATACGAGCGGTCAAGCATCCATTAACGGTTGTGCTTGGGGCTATCAGATAAGTGAACAATGAGAAAGAAAGACATTGGACATTGCCTGCCTGCCGGCAAGGCAGGGGCATCAGATGTTAGACGAAGGGGGTTTACTTTGGTTGAGGTTTTAGTGGTTGTTGCGCTTTTGGGGGTTTTGATGACTTTAGTTTTTGCGTCTTACGGAAGAGCGCAGAAACAGGCTCGGGATACCCATAGGAAAAGTGATATTAAGCAATATCAGGTTGCTTTGGAGAACTTCTCTGGCAGTAACAGTTCTCTTTATCCAAGCTGGTCTGCCTCGGTATCTGCACACACGAGTCTTTGTACGAGTTTGAGTGGCTACATGTCGGGTTGTCTTTCTGCTCCTCGAAGTAGTGAGGACGCGAGTTACACATATAAATATATTTCCGATGGTACAGGCTCGGGGTCTGTGAGCGCTTTAAATTGGGTTTTGTCGGCAAAAATTGAAAATTCAAGCGGAAAACTTTGGGTTGTTTGTTCAAATGGCAAGTCAGGAGAATGGACTTCTGCTGCCGATCCGAGTTCGAGTACATGCCCGTTATGAGAAAAAAAGACATTGGACACTGGATGTTGGACGTTAGGCGGGGATTTACCCTCGTTGAACTGTTGGTTGTAATTGGGATTATTGGGATTTTGATAGGGTTGTCTGTTGTTGCTTTTCAGGCAACTCGCGTTTCTGCACGGGATGCAAAAAGAAAAGCAGATATTGCAGAAATTAGGTCTTCTTTGGAGATTTATCGGACGGACTGCGGGGAGTACCCTTCTGCATTAACTTTTGGGAGTGCTCTTTCGGGGGGCGTGACAGTTTGTACGGGGAATGTTTATATGCCTACTGTTCCTAATGATCCGATAAACGCTAGTGGTTCAAGAAAGTATTACTACGCTCGATTATCTGTAAACACATATGAGCTTTGTGCTTCTTTGGAACAAGGGGGGTCGGCTACTTGTGGGGGGTCGTGCACTGCAACTTGTAATTACAGGGCTACGAATCCATGAGGAATCAAGAGGACGTTGGACATTTGAGGGTGGACGTTGGTCGCGGCTTCACCCTTGTTGAGCTCTTGATAGCTTTTGTGATTGCGGCTTTTTTGTTTGTGGGAGGATTTGCGGCATATAGAGATTTTACGAGGCGGCAGATTTTAGATAACACGTATAAGGAGCTTAGAGTTGATTTAGCCTTGGCAAGGGAGCTTTCGATTTCTGGAGAAAAACCGCCTCTGTGTTCGGGGACTTTGGTTGGTTATATCGTTAGTTTTTCTTCGACAAGCTATTCGGTAGCTGCTTCGTGTGGGGTGAGTGTTAATGTACGAACTATTGAGCTTTCTCCGGGGGTTCAAATATCAGGAATTTCTAGTTTTATTTACAAAGCGCTGGCGCAAAGCACGGATTTAACTGGTGACACAACCATTACAATTACACAAGAGTCTACAGGAAAAACTTTGGAGGCGACCATAACAAAGGAAGGGTTGTTGCAGAAATGAGGAGACTGGCGGTTAGAAGGAATGCTGGGCAGACATTTGTTGAGCTCGTTATCGTGTTGGCTGTTATCGGAGTAATTGTTACCGGGGTTGTGGGGGTTGTTGCGATTTCTGTGAGGAACGCTCGATTTTCTTCTGACCAGGCGCGTAGTAGTCGGTATGCTCAAGAAGCTATTGAGTGGGTACGGCAGCAAAGGGATTCGGGTTGGGCCTCTTTTGCCGCAAGAAGTGGCAGAACTTATTGTATGCAGGACCTAACATGGAACCTCTCCAATCCCTGCACTTCGACCCAAGTTATAGCGAATTCAAACTTTATAAGAGAGGCGTCATTGACGGGTACAGATGCTGATACTATTACCGTTGAGGTGACTGTTTCTTGGACTGATTCTGGCGGAGAGCATAGCTCGAAATTATCAACGATTCTTACGAGCTGGACGGAGAAGTAATGTAAAATTTTTAATTTCTAATTTTCAATTTCTAATGAAAGTATCAAGTTTTCAAATACGAAACGGTAAGTGGGGGTTTACTCTCGTTGAGCTTTTGGTGGTTATCACGGTTTTTGCGCTTTTGTTGATTGTTGCAAACCAAATCCTTTTTTCTGCGTTTCGTGGTTCTTCTAAGTCTGAGGCGACCACAAAAGTTAAAAGGGAAGGAGAGCGGGTTCTTGCGATTATGGAACGGTCTTTGAGGTCTTCGAGGGCCATCGTTTCTTGCACCGGGACTCAGGTTACTTACCAGGACTTGTCGGGAGTTAATAGTACGTTTGCCTGTTCTGGTGTTGGTAGTGGTAGTGGTGTAATTACCCAAGGGGCAACGGCTTTGACTGTAACGGACGTTGATGTTTCGAGTTGTAGTTTTGTTTGCGAATCTATCGGGGGGGCGACTAAGGTTGTTAACATTGCCGTTTCTTTTGCCGCTAAGGCCTCTGCTTCTTCGCCTCGGGTTGAGGAGAGAGGGAACATATCCTTCCAGACTCGGGTGGTTTTGAGAAATTGACCCCTTCTCTGGGGTTTGATAGAGTGGAATGGAATGCTTACTTTTCGCAATAGCTCAGGCCAAGCTTTAGTTGTAGTTCTTCTTGTTTTGTCTGTGGTTTTGACGATTACGTTATCTGTTGTTTCGCGATCTGTTACGGATATTACGGTTTCAAAGAAAGAGGAAGATGCTTTGCGTGCGGTTTCTGCTGCTGAGGCTGGGGTTGAGCAATTGTTAAAGCAGGGTGCGGGTACGACCATTGCGGGAAGTTTGTCTCCCGGGTCGACATTTAATGCTAATGTTACGGGGCTTGGGGTGGGAACCAAACAGTTTGCTGTGCCGTATGCTTTGCGTGCAGGGGATGCTGCGACGTTATGGTTGGTTTCCCATGCGACTGATGGAACTTTGGTTTGTAATAGTGGCAATGCTTGTTTTACGGGGAATACTGTTAAGGTTTGTTGGGGGAACTCTGGGACGCTTGGGTCTTTGAGCACAGCGCCCGCTATCGAAGTTTCAGTCTTGCATACATCTTCTGGGAGTGATCTGTCTACTGCAAAAATTGCAAGAGCGGTTTACGATCCCAATGTTTCCCGTCGAACGGTAAATAACTTTTCTTCTGCCGACGGGACATGTGCGGTTGATGGGAAGACTTTTTCCTTTAGTAAGGAGTTCGCCTTGAGCTCCCTGGGGGTAGCAAGCAGATCTTCTTCGGATAGCCTTGCCGGGCCGCAACAGGTTCGGCTTAAACTGTTTTATAATACGGATCAGGACCACGTGTTGGGAATGTCGGTTGATTATTCTGGAAATGGCAATTTTCCCCAACAGGGAAACAAGATTGAGTCGTTGGGAGAATCTGGGGAGGCAAAAAGGAAGGTTGTTGTTTACCGGCCATATGCGGATCTTCCCCCTGTTTTTGATTTTAGTTTATACTCAGGATCAGGAGACCTAGTAAAATAATTTTCAATTTGAAATTTTTAATTTTCATTGAATTTTTAATGTTTTAATATTGAAACATTCATTTCAAATTTTGAATTGTGAATTTTAAATTTAACACTGCCTATGGCTATTTTAGGACTTGATATTGGCTCAAAAACAATAAAGCTTGTTCAGCTTGAAAAACGTGGCGATCTTTTTGCCATAATGGCTGCTGGGGTTGTCTCTGTTCCCTCTCCTGGCCTGGAATCCGAGAGCGAGAAAGATTTGCTGACGGTTGTTGAAGCTGTTAAAAAATTAGTTGCCGACACAAAGGCTACCGCGAAGGATGTAAATATAGCGCTTCCTGAAAGTAAGGTTTTTACGCGGTTTATCAGACTCCCCTATCTTACTGATCAGGAGGTTGATTCTGCCATATCTTGGCAGGCGGAGCCTTATGTCCCCATCCCCCTTAATGAGGCCAACATTGATTACCAGATATTGAGACGTAACGAACCCGCGGGGGAAAAACCTGGGAGTGTTGAGGTTTTGCTGGTAGCGGCTGCGAAAACTTTAATACAGAAGTATATGACGGTAGCGAGCCTTTCGGGTTTAACGGTCGTTGGTGTTGAGACAGAACTTTTGGCGTTGGCGCGCTCGGTTTGTCCTCCTAACCAGACTACAATTCTGGTGGATTTCGGATCGGCTTCTACTGGTGTAGGTATTGTCCGAGAAGGGCGTTTGGCTTTGAGCTATTCTATTTCTAATGGCGGAGACGCCCTGACTCGGGCGATAGCTTCGACTTTAAACATGAACTTTGCTCAGGCCGAAGAATACAAAAGGGCGTATGGGTTGAATGCTAAGCAAGTTGAGGGCAAGGTTGCGGGAGCGATAAAAACAGTTTTTCAGTCGGTAATTGACGAGATTAAGAAAGCTTTACAGTATTACAAGACTGAGATTGGGGATCCGTCCCCTGTTTCGACTATGGTAATTTCCGGAGGGATTGCCGGGATGCCTGAAGTTGTACCCTTTTTGGCGGAAGCTTTGGGAATGGAAGTTTTAATTGGGGATCCGTTCTCGAAAATTGTTAAAGACCAACCATTGGATAAAACCTTTCTGTCTTACGCACCGCTTTATGGTGTGGCGATAGGTGTTGCGGAGAACCAGTGAAGATGCCCTTGAATTCCCCTACCCACAGTCGTACGTCCGGAATAAACCTTGCGGGAAGTTTGTCTCACGAGTTTGCAAGATTTCGGAAAGTTGAGGCAATTATAAAACGTACGAGTTTTGTTGTTTTGGGGGTGTATTTGGTGGTTTTAGTAGGAGTTGCTGGTATAAACTTTTTCTTTTTGCGGCAGGAAGGTTCTTTGAGAAAGGCGGGTGAAAGTCTCCGTGGTCAGATAAATACGCTCTCTCCTGTCGAGATTCTTCTTCAAACAGTTAAAAACCGAACGAGTCTGGCGGCGAACATTTTAGGGACAACCCAGACCCCTCCGGAAAGAGTTTTAGCTCAGGTTGTTGGGATTTTACCTCTCGGTGCGACTATTGCTGAGGTTGACGCACAGGAAGGGAAATTTAGTATTTCTGTAAGCCTTCCTAATTCGGGGAGCGTTGTGGAATTTTTCAAAAGTCTTAGCGCAAGTTCGCAATTTTCCAACATAGAAATGGACGGGTTGTCGTTGTCAAACCAGGGGTTTTATACCGTTTCGTTAAATATAAGGTGACACATGCCAATATCTAATATAGTTCGTGATCAAAAAAGGCCTGGTGGGGTTTCGGCGGGAGCTATCGCTTATGACTGGAGGAGATTCATTGTTCCGGTTGGAGTTTTTTTGGTGATAACTTTACTTAGTGCGACGTTCGGGTTTGGTTTAGTAAAAAACATTCTTTCGACCGTTGAGAGAATTGACCAATTAAAGGTGGAAAACAGTGGATTACAAGAAAAGCGGGATAAGCTCTCCGGAGCCGATAGAAACCTGCTGTCTCGGCAGGCTCAGGTTGCGGTTCTGGCAGTTCCTAACCAGAATTCTAGCCTTGTTTCTTTGTCCGCAATTCGCAACGAAGCATTCACGAAAAATGTGCAGGTAGTAGGTCTAAAGGTGGTTGAGAAGGAAGGGGCGCAAAAGGGGGTACGGGAGACGGGTTTGGAGTTTGAACTTGAAGGAAAGCTTTTTGATGTGATGGCTCTTATTGAGGCGACAAATAAGACTGCCCCGATTGTTAAGATTTCCAAGGTTAGAATGCTTGGGAGTGGAACAGGAGACGGGTCGGTGTCGGCGGATTTGAGTTTTCAAACATTCTGGGCTGAGGCGCCGAAAAATCTACCGGCGGCAACGGCTCCGCTTGAAACATTGGGCGCCAAAGACCAACAGCTACTTTTAGAGATTGAAAAATTGAGGTTTACTGCCAGTAGGCAGGTTATACCGGCGACTCCTGCGGGTCGAGTGAATCCATTTGCGGAACAGTGAGGGGTTAAGAGGCATAGAAGCTCGTGTGGTGAGGGGGTTTGGTTTAGGGTCCCTTTGCTGCTTAACTCTTTTCTTCAAGCTTAACGTCGATTAGGATTTTGTCAACGATTGCCCGAGCCCTTGCGAGATTTCTTATTGCCCTTATTGTTCGTCCTTCTTTGCCGATTAATAATCCCATTACTTCCTTTGGAGCTTTTATTGTGTATTCCTGGCGCCCTTCGACCTCCGCTTGGGTAACGGTGATGTCTTTACTGCCTGTTAGGTTTTTGGTGATGTAGGTTAGGAGATCGATCATTTAACTAACTTTTGTACCGAATGAGCCGGCTGTGCCCCTTTTTGTACCCATTGGGCGTATTTTTCTTTGTCTACGACAAGGATATTATTTCTTGGATCCCAGTGCCCGAGGGTGTCGACAACTTTGCCGTCTCTTTTTGATCGACGTTCCCCGACCACGATTCGGAACTTCCTGTCGTGTTTCTTGCCGGTTTCGGATAAGCGAATTCTAAGCATATGGAGGGTATTTTAGCACAAACTGGGGTTAAAAGAAAACGTCTAACATCACACTTCCGAAGTGTGATTCTTGGATTGTTTCATCCCTGGGGTGGGTTTGGGTTTGCACGTCGGGAAAATGAAGTGCCCCCGGTTGCTCGTCGTTTTTTGAATGTCCTATTGAGTGGACGACGAGGCCGGGGGCGGTGGAGTGGGCGGTAGGGTGTTCTGGCTGGGTGCGCTAGTCGGGATACTTCCCGTGATATTGGATTTGCGCCCCCAGATGCGACCCGCCGATGCGGCGTCCGGTTCCTACACCGTCCTCTGTGTTCCAGGTGCTGGGCGGCGTGTGTGTGTACAGTTCGCCGGAAAGCACGTCGAGTGCACCGCCGATCAGGTCGTACCGCAGTCCGGCATCAGTGATGTCGGGTGGGTGGGCCAGCTCAGGGTGACGGTTGGTCACTTCCACATAGGCTGCTTGCAACACCTTGAAGGCGATGGCCTTCAGATCTGGCTGGTTGCCGCCGTTCAGGATGTACTCCTCGATGGTTTTGGCCAGATCGGTGAGAGGCTGCTGCCGTGCGGGCTTCTTGGTCTTGGGCATGTCATGCTCCTTGTGCGAGTGCGTTTTGGCAAAAGCACACGATGTGCTTTCGATAGATAATACTAGCACAAAGGAAAAAAAATGTCAAGCTATGGGATATTACTGGGAGTTGTTTGCCTTCCACTGTTGGAGGGCGAGGGCTGCTGCATCTTGGGTGGCTATTTTTTTACTTGAACCTTTGCCTTGGGCGTAAGGCTTTTTGTCTATTAAAACCTCAACCGTAAATTCTTTTGCGTGGTCGGGGCCTATTTGGGAAACAAGTTTGTAAATAGGGGCCGGAAGGCCTTGGGCTTGTACGAACTCTTGGAGCATGCTTTTAGGGTCTTTTAGGGATTCCCTTACTGTTTCTGGAATCTTGGTAAGTATAAACTTGTCGACAAATTCCCCTGCGCCGTCTACGCCTTGGTCAAGGAAAATTGCACCTAAAAGCGCCTCGACTGTGTTTGCAAGCAGGCTTGTATTTGTTCTACCTCCGCCCTGCTCCTCCCCTCGGGATAGGTATAAAGATTCTCCAAGATTTAAGTTTCGTGCAGTTTGGGCAAGGGAAGTTGTGTTGACTAGTTTTGAACGGAGAGCGGTTAAGTGTCCTTCGTCTTGGCCGGGAAAATGAAGATAAATGTGGTTGGAGACCAAGAATTCCAAAACCGCATCGCCTAGGAACTCTAAACGTTCATTTGACTCTTTTTCGTCTTTTCTTTCGTTTAAAAAGGATCTGTGGACAAAAGCTCTGTGGAGTAGGGCTTTGTCTTGGAAAACTATGCCAGTTTTCTCCTCAATGATCTTTTCTCTCGCGTCATCCATTACTCTAATGTGTGTTCTTCTACTAGGTTTTCGAGTTCGGAAACGGTTTGGACTTCTTTGACTTCCTCGATTGGGACTTCGACGTTTGTTTTGGTCTTTATACTTTCTAAAACCTCTGCAAGTATTATTCCGTCGACTCCCAGGTCTTCTAGAAGAAGGCTTTGGTTGTCGATGTCGGTTAGTTCAACTCCCAATTTTTCGGCTAGTATTTCTTTTACTCTGTCTTTTGGAGACATATCTTAGAAAGGTAGCATAAGTGTCTAAGGTGTCACAAGTGTTAAAACAGAGTTTAGTTGGAGGATGCTTCCTCGGGAGGAGAGTCTGTCTGTGTGGTTCCTGGGTCAGGTTTGGGATAGTCTTTGATCGCCTCGTTTTCTTCTAACCGCGGGTCATCTTTGATAATGCTTCCCAAAACTCCATTTACAAAGCCTGGGGAATTTTCGCTGCCCATTTCCTTTGCAAGTTCTACAGCTTCATCAATTATAACTTTGATGGGCTCCTTTTTTTCGATCATTAACTCGTAGACTGCGAGGCGAAGGATGCCGAGATCTGTTCGATTCAGTTTATCTATTGGCCATTCGGGGGCATTTTTGGTAATCAGGGCATCAATTTCGTCTTTTTTTGCTAAGACTTCTGTTGTTTTTTCGTCTACTTCTTGGTTTGGGGCAAACATGAGCGCGAATAGTTGTCGGACAACCATCCTACGTTTTTGATGGCGAGGGTCGTTGGAGGCTTTCATGGACGTTAAACGTTAAACGCAAAACGTTTTGCGTTTTTACGGTTTTGCCTGTTTGTGGTAATAGCCACAATGCGAACAAACCATGTGCGGTCTTTTCAGTTTTTTGCAAGAAGGACAGGTCACAAAATTGGTAATAGCGAGCTTTTTGGTTGCTCGACGTTTCCCGGTTCGTGATCTTGTGTGTTTACGCTTTGGTAGTGGAGTCATGTAGGCACAATTTTAACACAGATCCTAATTTAACGCTATAGATTCTTTTTTCAAGAGTGACTGGAGGTAGGTAGAGCTTTCGGTGCTGTTTATCAGCTCCTCTGCTACTTCTTGTGCAGCTTTTATAAGTTCGACGTCTGCAAAGGAGGCAACTTTTAGCTCAGGGAAACCGTGTTGGGCTGTGCCGTAAAGTTCTCCTGGGCCGCGGATTTCTAAATCAAGTTCTGCAAGTTTTCTCCCGGACAACGTCCTCTCCATATTTTTAAGTCTTTTGAGGGGATTTTCTGACTTAGTATCTGAAAAAAGAAGACAGTAAGATTGTTTTGTGCCTCTTCCTACCCTACCCCGTAGTTGATGGAGTTGGGCCAACCCAAATCTTTCTGCTCCTTCAATCATCATGATTGTTGCGTTGGGAATATCGATTCCTACTTCAACCACTGGGGTTGCTACGAGGACATCTATGTCCCCTTTTTTCAATCTTTCCATAATTTCATTTTTTTCTTTGTTTTTTACTTTGCCGTGCAGAAGCCCGAGGCGAAGATCCGGGAAAACCTTTTTTGATAATCTTTCGAATTCTACTTTTGCGGCCTTTATTGATTTCATTCCTTCTTTTTCCGATTCTTCGATTAAGGGGCAGACGATAAAGGCTTGTTCGTCTGTGTTTTTTACACGATCACGAATCCAGTTGTAGGCTGCTTCTCTTTTCTGGGGAGGTACGACCCAGGTTTTTATTTCTATCCGGCCTTTTGGCAATTCGTCTAAGGTTGATAAGTCGAGATCGCCGTAAGCAACAAGAGCGACAGTTCGGGGAATTGGGGTAGCAGTCATTGTTAGGATATGTGGGGATAGGGATCCTGTGGACTTTTCGGATAAAAGTGCGCGTTGACGAACACCGAACCTGTGTTGTTCGTCGATTATTGCGAGGCCTAGGTTTTTGAAGGAAACGCCTTTTTGGACGAGAGAGTGTGTTCCGACGAGGACATCTTGTGACCCGTGACTCGTGACTCGTTGAGAACTGGTTCGCAGATCTACTGTGACGCCCAGTGGCTTTAAGATGCTTTCGAGGGTTTGGAAGTGTTGGATTGCAAGTATTTGGGTTGGTGCCATTATTGCTGCTTGGAAACCGTTAAGATGTGCTAAATAGCATGCTAATGCTGCAACGACTGTTTTGCCGGAACCGACATCTCCTTCTAAAAGTCTATTCATGGGTTGAGACTTTGCGAGGTCGTTTAAGATTTCCCGGATGGCTTTGTTTTGAGAATTAGTTAGGGAGAAAGGCAGAGAGTTTGTGAATCCAAAAATCTTTTCTTGGTCTATTCTAAACTTGTGTGCGAGTTTTTCTTCTTTCCATTCTTTTTTACGGGTTAAAGAGCGAAGATGAAGTTCTAAAAGTTCGTCGAAAGCAAAACGTCTTCTGGCGGTTTGGGCCTGTTGGAAATTTTCGGGGAGATGGATTTGAGATAAAGATTGGGCCAAGGGGAGGAGATGGTAGCGGGTAAGAATACCAGAAGGCAGAGGGTCGTCAATTTGGTTTAAGACGTTGAAAAGTTGGTGGAAGCGGGCGCGGAGCCAGCGAGAGGAGATACCTTCGGTTTCGGGGTAGATGGGGACGAGACGGCCGGTGTGGATGGTCGTTTGGTTGTAGGTTGTAGGTTGTGGGTTGTGGGAGATTTTTTCGTATTTTGGGGAGATTAGAGTTCTTTTGCGGCCGGAGGCTTCTACTCTGCCGGACAGAGAAACATAAGTTCCAATGGGGAGGGTTTTTACAATAAATGGTTGGTTAAACCAGATGATATCGATTGAATCTTGGCCGTCGGAAACTGTTGCCTGTTGGATTTGTTTTCTGGAGCGGGTAAAGATATTTTTTATCGCGACGATTTGGCCTTTTATAGTTACCGTTTCCCCTGGCTGGAGGGTTTGGATTTTTTCTACTTGGGAAAAATCTTCATAGCGGTGTGGGACATGGTAGAGCAGGTCTTTTAAAGTTTGGATTTTTAGTTTTTTTAGTTTTTTGGCGTAGCTTGGGCCGACGAAAGGGAGAGATGAGACGGGAAGGTTTAAGTCCATGTAAGGAGTATAGCAAAGGGTGGGTTGCCGGCTCGCGAGGCTTTTTTAGGGCTTTTGCGAGCCGGTGGGTAGTATGTGGCGGTGTGGCGAGTTTATCTTTGTTGGGCCGCGATGGTTAGTAGTAGAGCGGCGAGGTTGTTGGCCAGTTTCTTTGGAGAAGGGTTTTGTCTTGTGGCATTGATTTTACTCAATAGTTCCACGAATCCTTCTGGAAGTGCCTCAGGCGCTCCGCGAATAAGTCGGGGGGCGGCCATGTTATTTGACCCAGCTGCTCGGAGATGCTTTTGGCAGTCAGTAAGACGTCCGCCTCTGTGCTGTCGGGTCGCAGAACTGCGGCTCTCTTGACTGCGCTCGCGTTAGCCAAGAAAAAATCTGAGTCAGGGATTGTGCCTCCCATGTCTTTATCCTCTCAAGTTTGTGTGCAACAAAATCATTCCCGCCAGGTATTTTCTCATAGCGATGGAAGAATGTCAATGTTATGGGCTAAATATAAAGAAGTGGGGCCAGGAGGGAGGAGAGGACGAGGGCGAGGCCGGCAACGAGTGCGAGGATTTTGAGGAGACGTTTGGTGGATTTTGATAGTTCCATTTTGGACATAGTAGAGGGTTAAGAGGTGTGGAAGCTCGTATGGTTTAGGGCTGAAGGGTTTTGTGCCCCTTGCTAAACCCCCTTACCATACTAGTTTCTAAGCCCAAACCGCTCAACCCTTTTCTATCTTGAGAAACCTGTGTTTGCCTACTTTTAGGGTACCGCCTTCACCGACTTCGAGTTCTGCGGTTTCCAGTTTTTCGCCATTCCATTCGAGACCCCCTTGGTCAAGTAGTCTTCGTGCTTCTGAGCGGCTGGTGACAAGGTGAGACCCTGTCAGTGCTTCGATGATGTCTATAGTAGGACTTTTTACGGAATAGGTTGGTGTGTTTTCCGGAGTGCCGCCGCGACTAAAAACTTCTTCAAATTCTTTTTGCGCTTCTTCTGCTTCTTTTTCTCCGTGGAACTGGCGGACGATGTCTTTTGCAAGCATTTTCTTTGCCTCCATTGGATGAGTTGGAATATCTTTTATCGAAAGATTGGTCAAGTTTTCAAAGTAAGATTCTATTTGTTCGTCCGGAAGGCTCATTATTTTTCCGTACATTTCTCCTGCCGTGTCATCCAACCAGACGCAATTGCCTGAACTTTTACTCATTTGTTTGCCATCGGTTCCCAAAATCATCGGAGTAGTTAAGACAAACTTTTCTTTGTTTTTCATCTTCTTCATCAGTTCTCGCCCGACTAACATATTAAATTCTTGGTCTGTTCCGCCTATTTCTAAATCAACATCCATCGCGACTGAATCATAACCTTGGAGGAGTGGGTACAGGGTTTCGGAAAGCCACACGGTGTCGCCGTGCTGTAGCCTGCGTTGGAACATTTCGCGCTTAAATAATTGAATTGCTGAGATGTTGTTTGCAATCTCGAGAATTTCTTTTAATGTAAGGGGGATAAGCCAGTCGCCGTTTTGCTTAATGGTTATCTTGCTCCAATCAACTAGGGGTGATACTTGCTTTTTCCAGTCCTTGATATTCGCATCAATCTCTTCTTGGGTTATCATTTTTCGGCCGGTGTCACGGTCCGAAGGGTCTCCCCCTCCTGCAAGGACTGTTCCGGTTCCAAAAAGAAAAATTACTTCATGGCCGGCGTTGGCAAACTCCATTAGTTTCCGAAGACCAATACTGTGGCCTAAATGGAGACGGGTTCCTGTTGGGTCAAAACCCTGGTAAAGTTTTATTTTCCTCTTCCCCATTAGTTTTTCGAGGGCTTCTTTTGAAGGAAGAACTTTGTCTACTCTTCTGGTCAGAAGTGTATTGGAGTTGGTCATTACACCAATTGTAATTTGTTTTTGATATACTTTACAAGCTCATGGCTTGGAAGTCTGCTCTTCGCAGCCGTGGTCGAACAGACTACGGTAATGTACATCGTCACCGCTCTCCCCGGCGCGGCAAAGGTCACTTTCTTTACCGTCTTGGTCTGCTTTCTTTTTTGGGGGTAGTCGGGCTTTTTGTTTTGCTGTTTGTCATAATGCCGATATTTGCAATCGGTCTCCCCTCTCCGGATAAGGTTTCTGAGGTTTCTGGGGTTTCGTCTAAGATTTATGACCGAAATGGAGTCTTATTGTATGACATATACGAAAACGAGAAACGAACTCCGGTAAAATTTGAAGATATTCCCCCGTACTTGAAGCAAGCAACGATTGCTGTTGAGGACAAGAACTTCTATAAACATTCTGGCTTTGATCCCATTGGCATGGCGCGGGCTGTTGTGAACATTGCTTTTCGTGGGAAACTCCAAGGGGGATCGACGCTAACCCAGCAGCTAGTGAAGAATGTTTTATTAACTTCCGAGCGGACTTTACCCCGAAAAATTAAAGAGTTTGTATTGGCTGTTCAAATAGAGCGTAAGTATTCTAAGGACGAGATCTTAACGATGTACCTTAACAACGCTCCTTATGGGGGGGCAACGCGGGGGGTTGAGTCTGCTGCTGAAACGTATTTTGGAAAGAGCGCAAAGGACTTAAGCTTGGTTGAGTCTGCGGTTTTAGCAGGGCTTCCCCAGAGTCCTTCAAGGTATTCGCCGTACAGTACTACGCCGGATGCATATGTTGGCCGAACAAAAACTGTTTTGAAAAGAATGAAGGACGATCGCTATGTAACAAAAGAACAAGAAGAGGAAGCTTTAAAGCAATTGACGGAAGTTAAGTTTATAGGGAAAGCGGCTTCTTTTAAGGCACCGCATTTTGTAACTTATGTTCAATCGATTTTGGAGGAAAGGTATGGGCAGGCGGCTCTTCAGAGCGGGTTAAAAATTACAACAACTCTTGACTGGGAACTCCAGGAAAAAGCGCAAAGTATCGTTTCTGAGGAAATTGCAAAAGTTGAGGGGCAACATATTACAAACGGTGCGGCTTTGGTTGTCGATCCCCAAAACGGGCAGATTTTGTCGATGGTTGGATCTAAGGATTTTGGAGCGGAGGATTATGACGGGCAGGTCAATGTTACTTTGTCTAAACGGCAGCCAGGTTCTGCAATAAAACCTGTTACGTACGTTACCGGATTGAAGAAGGGATACACAGCTTCTACACTTTTGATGGACACGCCGACAACCTTTCCTGGTGGAGAGAACTTACCGAAATATGAACCTGTAAATTATGACGGAAAATACCGTGGGCCTATACAGGTTAGGTATGCGTTGGCAAATTCAGTGAACATTCCGGCTGTTAAGATGTTGGCTATCTCTGGAGTTGCCGATATGTTGTCTACTGCGTATGACATGGGTATTGGGACACTGGCTCCCACAAAAGAAAATCTGACGCGGTTTGGGTTATCGGTGACTTTGGGGGGAGGAGAGGTAAGGCTTATTGACATAACTAGCGCTTATGGGGCCTTTGCCAACGGTGGTTTGAAATATGAGCCCATTTCGATTCTTAAGGTAGAGGATTTAAAGGGGAAAGTCTTGGAGGAATATGAGGAGAAAAAAGGAGAGAAGGTCTTGTCGGAAGCTGAGGCGTTTATAATTTCTGATATTTTATCGGACAACAATGCTCGGGCTGAGATTTTTGGTACAAGATCACTACTTAATGTCTCGGGTAAGAAAGTTGCGGTCAAGACTGGAACTACGAACGATCAGCGGGACAATTGGGCCATTGGTTGGGCCCCTTCGGTCGTTGTGGGAGCTTGGGTTGGGAACAACGATAACACTCCGATGAAGAAGGTTGCTTCGGGGGTTTCGGGGGCTACTCCGATTTGGAATAGGATTATTGCCGAAGCTTTAGTAGGTAAGCCAAACGTTGGTTTTGAGGTTCCTAGTGGAGTGGTTCAATTGGAAGTTGATAAACTGTCAGGGTACCGGTCGCATGATGGTTTTGCCTCGAGAACCGAGTATTTTATAAAAGGGACTGAGCCGGATGAAGAGGATCCGGTGCATGTGATGATGAAACTTTGCAAAGGGGACGGCAAGATGGCTACTCCGTCGCAGGTTGCCGGAGGCGATTACGATACGCGGGAAATGTATGTATTTCGCGAAGAAGACCCGACCGGATCGGAAGAGAACATGTGGCAGAAAGGGATAATAGAGTGGTTGGATACTCAGTCGGATTCTAAATACCATCCTCCGGCGGATTATTGCGGGTCTGCAAATCCTATTAATGTTGAGTTTCTGACACCAAAGGACCACGACCAGGTTCCCTCCGGGGATGTTGAGGTTCGGGCGGACGCAAAGTCCGTAACTGATATTGTTGAGATAGAGATTACAATGGACAATGACAAGAAGTATCTTTTGACTACTAAGCCTTGGAAGGTAACTTTTTCGGGAGTTAAGGATGGTGTGCATACGTTGGTAGCAAAGGCGAAGGATAAAAATGGAAATGCCTCGGACAGAAAGATTACAATTGGAGTTGGTGTTGCTTGGAATGCAGCTTCTCCTTGACAAGATGTGGATGTCTTGTGATAGAGTGTTTTGCTAAATGAATTTGGAGCGCAGGCCGACTACGGTGGTGGAAGGAAAAGTTGTTGCCCTCTTGACTTTTGAGGAGGCGGCACGACAATTACGCGATATTTGGCTTGAGTTTGGCAGGGCTGGGGACCAACATCAAGCGGTTGGATCTAGACGTAGTAAGATTGAGGCTCTTGATAAATCTCTGTCTCCTGAGGCTAAACGTTATCTTGACGAGGAGGTTTCGGGGGAAGGGCGGGGAGTTATTACAAGGGGGCGCGAAATACAGCTTCAGGCTCTTAAGGAAGTTCAAGGCGAAAAAGCTCGAGAGAGGCGGAGGGTTGAAGCCGAGAAGGAGACAGCGAGAAGACAATCAAGAGGGCAAAAAAGAGCAACTAGAAATCGGAAGGCTGAGGAGCGTCGGCGGAATTAGGATCGGTCTGTTGAATAGTTTCTATTTCAGGGAGATTTGAAGTTTTTCTTTGAGAGTTTTTAGGATTTTTTTGCGGATTTCTTCTACTTCACTATTGGTTAGAGTTTTTTCGGGGTCTGAGTAGCTTATTCTTAGGGTTTTTGTGTCTTCGTAAACATCGGCAAGCCCGACCTTTGTTATCTGTTTGTCGACTTTTTTAATTTCCTCTATGACTTCTGCCAAATAAACACCATGGGGTGTAATAAGGTTAACATCTTCTACCTGTGGAGGATTTTTAGGGATTGGATGTAGATTGGGAATATCTTTTGCGCACTTCTTTAGTTCTCTCACGGAGAACTCGTAGTAGAGATGGCCAGAATTTAAGTACCCGAAGTAACCTAAGACCTTTTTGTCGGACTTTACAGCCAGAGATCTTCCGGTCTCGTATCCTTCTTGATCTTTTGCTTGCCAGATTACCGCAACTCGCATCTCTTTCAATAACTGTTCTACGACCCCTTTTGCTTTTCTGTAATCGTAATTTGCAAAAACTCCTGCCAGCATTAGCTTCTCCTCGGGAAGATCCTCTGTTTTGGGTAAGTAGGTATTTGAAATTTCAAACAAGTGGAACGGACCTTTTTCTCTTTTGTTGTCTTCTACAGCTCGGACAACTGACGGAGCAAGAGACATTCTTAAGTATTCCCCTTCTTTTCCCAGGGGATTTTTTAGCTTTAGTGGAGTTTGCAAGGTCTGACCTTTTAAGACTGGTAGGGAGGATAGGTTTTTGGAAACTAAAGAAGATGTGTAGACTTCTGTTCCATCTAGAGCTTTGAGGGTGTTTTTTAATTTTGTTTCGAAGTTAAAAGTAGAGTCTGTTGGTTGGTTTGGTAGGGGGCCAGACATAAGAGTGCTTGGGATGTTATGGTAGCCGTATATTCTTGCTATTTCTTCAACTATGTCTTCGGGAATTGAGACGTCAAGCGCGCGGTAGGAGGGGATTTGGACGGTTAGGTTGTGGGTTGTAGGTTGTAGAGTTATACCAAAACCCAAAGAGCAGAGGATGGTTGTTACTTCCTTTGCTGGGATTTTTATTCCCAACCTCTCCTCTATAAATTCTTCGGAAATTGTGATTTTTTTAGGTTTGTAAGGGTTGGGGTAGATGTCGTGGATTTTGCTGACAACTTTTCCGTTGGCAAGTTCTTTGTAGAGCTGTATTCCTCTTAGGATTGCAGTCATTCCCAATTCCGGATCTACTCCCCTTTCGTTCATTGATGCTGCTTGTGTTCTTACTCCCAAAGACATAGAGGTCTGTCGGATGCGAGCAGGACTGGTGTTGTCTACAAAAAAGATTATGCGGCGAGTGTTTTTATTTACAACACTGTTTTCGGTTCCCATAATTCCCGGAAGATCTACAATCTCTCCCGTTCCATCGTCGATTACAATGTCGCCACCCGGGAGTTTAAAAGTTTTTTTGTCTAGGGTAGTTAATTTTTCTCCGGGTATTGATTCTCGAAAAATAAGTTTGTGAGTTTTTATACGGTCGTAGTCGAATACGTGGGTTGGATGTCCCGTTTCAAGCATTACATAGTTTGTAATGTCTATTAAGGATCCCAGCGAGCGAATACCTGAATCTTCAAGGCGATTTTTTAGCCAGTCTGGAGAAGGAGCATTTGTGACTTGTAAAACGACGGCCATTACCCTTTTTGTGAGTTTGGGGTTTGTTGAAATGTCCAAAGGTAGGGTGTCTGCTTCGGGTTTGACTGTGGCGGGAGTTGGTATTTCCAGTCTTGCTGGGAATTTGAAGCGAGGTAGAATTGCTGCAGCTTCTTTAGCAATACCATAAACGCTTGCTGAGTCGACACGATTGGTTGTTACTTCAATAGAATAAACCACGTTGTAGTTTGCAATACGCTTCGCTTTCGCTACGCGATTGTAAACAGGGCCGGTTTTGCCTTCGCGGATTCTTTCAACGGAGGGGCCGCAAAGAGACAAGCAACGCTGAAGGTCTTCCGGAGAAGCCTTGGTTTTTAAAAACTCTCTTAGCCAATTGTCGGGGATAAGGATGTCCATATTAGAATTGTCGTAAGTGTCTTAGGTCTGTGCTGTATAGGGTTCTAAGATCGTCTATTTCTATTCCAGGTTTCAGGAGTTGGGCGCGTTCTACCCCCCAGCCGAATGCAAACCCTGAGTATTCCGTGGGGTCTATTCCGCCTGCTTTAAGAACATTTGGATGTACCATTCCGGCTCCCCCTACTTCGTGCCAGCCGCTTTTACAGAAACGGCATCCTTTGCCGTCGCAATGGACACAGGAGAAATCTACCTCAAATGAGGGTTCTGTGAACATAAAATGAAATGGGCGGATTCGGGATACTGCTTTTTCCCCGTAGAATTGCTTTGCAAAAAAGTCGATTGTTCCTTTAAGGTGTGTGATATTGATACCTTTGTCTATTACTAAACCTTCAAATTGATGGAACATTGGGACGTGGGTGTTATCCGATTGGCGGCGATAGCATTTGGCAATGTTGATCATTCTGATTGGAGGAACTTTCACTCTTTGCATTTCTCTTGGTTGGCCGGATGAAGTATGGGGAGTTAGGACCATCTTGCCGTATTTTTTGTCCTCGGGATGGTCTACAAAGAACGTTTCCCATTCGTCGCGTGCGGGATGATCTTTGGGCATATTGAGAGCTTCGAAAGCAAACCAATCCCATTCAACTTCGGGGTAGCGGACGCGCACAAATCCGATTTTCTGGAAGATTCCGGAAATTTCTTCAATTGCTTGGGTTACTAGATGGAGATTGCCCAAAATCGGTTCTATTCCGGGAACTGTTGGGTCAAACCAGCCTTTCTTTTCTTCTCCGCGTATTTCCTGGATTTTTTCCAAGATAAGATTTTCCAGGGCATTTTTTGTGTCGTTGAAGATTCTTCCGACTAATGCTTTTTGGTTTGAGTCGAGATTTTTTAAATCCTCTGCGATTTTATTTAGCTCGCCATTTCTTCCAAGATAGTTAATTCTTAATTGTTCAAGTTCGGCGACAGAATCGGCGGAATTTATTTGGGCCCAGGCTTGAGTTTTTAGGTTGTGTAGTTTTTGGTCCATACTAAAAGATGTAAGACATAAGACATTGGATGTTGGACATTAGACCGGTGAACCATTGTAACAAAATCGCCCGTATGTACTCTCCAAGTTAATGAAGAACACATACGGGCTCTTCACTTCGTTCAGAGTAAACTGAGCGGTCAAGAACGGTACCACCGTATTTTTTGCTTGTAGGACTCCGTAGCCTGGGGCTCGACATCCTTTTGTTCTATTACGGGAACTTCCCGGTCCGCCCTACTTCGTAGTTCAGGCGGACGGCCAGGTACCAGTCGGTACCCGGTCCCGCACCGTCTGGTGCTGGGACTCCGTGGCGAATGCACCACATCAATGCCTTTGCAATTGTTTTATTGTAGTGCAGGCATGGCTTAGTGTCAACGAGTTGCTACTTGACAGTGTTTTCACGATATGTACAAATGAATTATGTTCCTGCCTCGTCCAAAGGACGACCAGCCTTTGGCTGGCAGTCTTGGATTTGTTACTATCTTTCCTTTGATTCTTTTTGCAGTTGTGGTTCTTGCTGGTATTTCCGTGTTTTCGGATAGTTTTAAGAGGGAGGAAATATCACGTGTGTTGGGGGCCCAGACTGTTTCCCAGGTAGATACACGTGTTGTCCGAGAGAGACGGGTTTATAAAGTTTTTGGAGTTTTACCGGTTAGTGTACAAGTTGAGGTGTTGGTTTCTTCGGGGGATGGGGCGGTTGTTGAAACCCATGAGTCTCCCCTAGTTCGGGCTGTAGATTATCTTTCCCCGTGAATTTCTTTTTTGTTTGAAGTGCGGTTCCCTGGGTCCTTGCTTTTTTGGCTTGGACCCAGGGTTTGGGCAGTGTTTTTCGACTCGGCCTGGGATCGCTACTGTTTTGTGTGCAGCTCGGGGTTGAGCTGGACGGCGGCCTTGGTCGGACCGGCTTCCAACTCGCCCGTGAGGCTGTTGCGCCAATAACGCAGGTTGGGTCTGCCCGAGAGCTCCCAGGTGCGCACGACGGTGCCTTCTGGCTGCAGGCGAATGGGGCCGTTGCTCAGAACGTACACGCCTTGCTGTACCTGACATCCGGGGCCGAGGCTAATGCCTGTGCCTGAATTGGCGCCCAGCAAGCAACCGTCACCGATGGTGATCACCTCTTTGCCGCCTCCAGAGAGTGTGCCCATGATAGACGCTCCGCCACCGATGTCCGAGCCGGCGCCAACGAGCACTCCCTGGCTGATCCGGCCTTCGACCATAGAGGGGCCGAGCGTGCCGGCGTTGAAATTGCAGAATCCCTCCTGCATGACAGTAGTGCCTTTGGCGAGATGGGCTCCCAAGCGCACACGGCTGGCGTCGGCAACACGTACGCCACTTGGTACAACGTAGTCGGTCATGTGCGGGAACTTGTCTACGCCAAATACGCGCAGGTGTACGCCCCGTGCTAGGCACTGCAGCTTGGCCATCTCGAAGGTTTCCGGCGCCAGTGGCCCTTCGCTGGTCCAGAGGACGTTTGGCAGTAGCCCGATGAGGCCGCTGAGGTTGATGCTTCGAGGCTGGACCCTTCGGTGCGATAGGAGGTGCAGGCGCAGGTAGCAATCGTGCACGTCAACCGGTGGATCGTCCAGGCTGCCGATGAATGTGACCACAACTGTTTGGGGTACTAAGGTCTTTGTGTGGTCAGGGCTCGTGAGCAGTTGGTGTAGAGCCTTGAGTATTTCGATGTTTGGGTGGTATTTGCCGTCGCCTTCAAGTGGTCCAAAGATGCGCAGGACCATTTCTATGTTTGTTCGGGACAAGCTGCGGCTTGCTGAACCAGTGGAATGGCCTGTCACGTCGGCTAGCACTGCGGCAGTGTCGAAGTGCTCCATCAGGTTCACATGTGGATACCAGGTGTCGAGTACTTGGGCGCCGCCAAACATCACTTCGGGCTCACCCGCGTTTACTAGTGTGTGGCTGGCGAGGCCGATGGCGAACGCTGTTGGAGGTTCGTAGACAGGCCGCGCTCTTACCGCTTCGATGTAGTTGTCGTAGTCTTCTTGTGTCCAGACCGACTGGTGGCTTCTTGTCACTACCGTGCCTTTCTGTTGCTAAGGTGCTGCCCAAGAGAATTTCTCCTGGGTTCCGTTTCGACGGAATGAGGAATTATACCGTGCGAGGTTGGTGTAATCAAACATTATGGGTTTTTGGTATACTTAGTTTATATATGGCAAGATATTTTTCTACATTTATTCCGGGTTTGGGGGAGGTTGTTCAAGCGGAACTTAAAAGGAAGCTTCCAGATTTAAAAGTTGAGCTTTTGGTTGATGGTCTAGTTGTGTACGAGACTGAAGCTTCTATTGAGGAAGTTTCCGCTTTAAGGTTTTTGAATAATAGTTTTTATGTTTTTCATTTTTTTAAAAAAGTTGAACCCAACTCTTTGGTTGGGATGATGAAGTTTGTTTATAACAGTGATTTTTTGAAGAAGATGTCTGTTCCGCGAGTCAAGAGCCGTGATCGCAGTTTTAGGGTGATTACTTCTTATCAAAACAAATTGAGGGCTGTGGAACTTAATGTTTTGAAGAATGCTGAAGAAAAGATTGCGAAGGCTACGCGGCTGACCTTGGATCGGTCAAAACCGGATCTGGAATTTTGGTTCTTGGAGCGGTCCGAGGGTATTGGATTTTTTGCTTTGAGGCTAACGTACGATAGACGATCTGAAAAAGACTTAGAACGCGGAGAGTTGAGGCCGGAGCTTTGCAATTTGTTATGTATTTTGTCTGAACCTCAAGAGGATGATGTTTTTCTTGACCCATTTTCTGGGACTGGAGCAATACTGAGGGAAAGGATGCAAATAGCGTATAGCAAATTGTTTGTAGGAGAAAAAGATAAGGATAAGTTTGAATGTTTAAAGACAAGGTTTCATAAAAATGATGTAGAAGTTTTTCAGGCGGATGCGACAAAATTGCCTCTCGGAGACGATTCGGTTAATAAGATTGTTACTGATCCGCCGTGGGGGCAGGCTGAGGAGGTGGAGGCGGAAACACTTTACAAAGGAATGTTTGCTGAATTCTCTAGAGTTTTGCGGAGGGGTGGGGTGTTAGTTCTTCTTACGTCCCAGAAAGATATTGTTGAGGAGTTCTTAAAGGAGAGTTCGGATTTTAGCCTGGATGCGCGGTATGATGTTTTAGTTTCGGGAAGAAAAGCGGGGGTTTTTAAAATTAGGCGGATTTAGCTTTTCCAACTATTTCTCCGAAGGTTTGAGGATCGCGGACTGCGATGTCGGAGAGTATTTTCCGGTCGAGTTCGATGTTTTTGTCTTTGAGGCTTTTTATAAATCTGCTGTAGGTGAGGCCGTGTTCGCGGACTGCTGCGTTTAGGCGGACAATCCAAAGAGACCTTAAGTTTCTCTTTTTGTTCTTTCGTCCGATGTATGCGTGTTGGCCTGCGTGAAGAACTGCTTCTTTTGCGACCTTATAATGCTTACTTCTTGCCTGTTTAAAGCCACGAGCAGCTTTCAACACTTTGTTGTGTTTTCTTCGTCTTACTATGCCGGTTTTTGTTCTTGCCATATTACCTTAACCCTAATGCCTTCCGGAATTTTTTCCGGACTGCGCCTGTTACCTCTATTGCCCTTTTGTAGACCCTCGATTGTTTCTTACTCTTGTTTGCTTTTAAATGTCGCCCAAAGGACCGCCCGCGTAAAATTTTACCAGTTCCGGTAATTTTTACTCGGCGAGTTAAAGCTTTTCTGGTTTTGAACTTAACTTTTTTCATGCTGTCTCTTTCGCTACTTTTTCTACCCCTACCTTTTCTGTTTTATTTGACTTGACTGGCGTTAGGACCATTATTAGCTGTCTACCTAAAAATTTTGGTTCTTGGTCTACTGCTGATCTGTCCTTTGTTGCCTGTACTACTTTTTCGCTCAAGCGATAGCCAAATTCCCTGTGGGACATTTGGGCTCCCCGGAACTTGATGACTACTCGGACTTTACTGCCTTCTCCTAGGAATTCCTGGATTTTTTGGAGGCGAGTTTGGTAGTCGTTTTCCCCGATAAAAGGGGTCAACCAAACTTCTTTTTGCTCGGTCCCCTTTTTCTCCTTTTTCCTTGCCTCTTTTTCCTTTTTTTCTTGCTGGTACCTAAACTTGGCAAAGTCAATAATTTTTGCAACCGGAGGTTTGGCGTTAGAAGCTATTTCGACTATATCTAGCTCTAGCTCTTTTGCTTTGGCAAGTGCCTCTTCTCTCGAAAAAAGTCCAAGCTGTTTTCCCTCTGCGTCTACGACGCGGAGTTCTCTTGCTTGGATATTTTGATTAATCCTCCAATATGGTCTTTTGAAATTATTCCTTACCGCCAAGTGACTGACCAATTCTACCACAGGCATGCACTTTTCTGCAATCTGGGGTCTGTAAAAGCGGTTAAAGGTTTGTTCTTTCTTGAATCACTTTTTTGATTTGGCTTTCGAATTCTTTCAGTTTTATAGCTCCTTCGTTTTTGCCGTTTCTTAAGCGTACCGCAACGGAGTTGGAACTTTCTTCCCTGTCGCCTACTACCAGCATGTATGGAATTTTTCTTACTTGGGCGTCTCTTATCTTTGCTTGAAGAGTTTCCGCTCTGTTGTCCGCCTCTGCCCTTATTCCTTCGTTTTCAAGAAGTACTTGAACAGAATTTGCGTAAGCTGTATTCCTTTCGGTTATTGGGAGAACTATTGCTTGGACAGGCGAAAGCCAAATGGGGAATGCTCCGCCATAGTGTTCAATTAAGAACGCAAAGAAACGTTCAAACGAACCAATTAGGGCTCTGTGGATAACATATGGTTTTTCCTCCTTACCTTCTTCGTTGGTATAAGAAAGACCGAATCTTTTTGGTAGGTTAAAATCGAATTGAATTGTAGAGATGGTATCTTCTTTGCCAAAAACATTAACGGCTTGTATATCTATTTTTGGTCCATAAAAAGCTGCTTCTCCTGGGGCTATTTTGTATTCGAGTTTATTATCGTCCAACACTTTTTTCAGGGCGTTTTCTGCTTTTTCCCATTCATCTCTTTCTGCTATTTTATACTTTGCATCTTTTGGGTCAGACAAAGACAATCTCATCCAGTATTGGGTAAAGCCCAAGTCTTTGTAGAATTGTTTTAGAATCTTTATAACTTCGGTTAGCTGTTCGTCGAGTTGGTCTGGTCGGCAAAATATATGGGCGTCATTTTGTGTGAAGCCGCGAACGCGTTGTAGCCCATGCAGTTCTCCGGATTTTTCGTACCGATAAACAAGGCCGAATTCGCCGAGCTTAAAGGGCAGATCTCTGTAACTTCTGGTTTTGGATTTATAAACCATCATAGCTCCGGGACAACTCATTGGTTTTAGGTAAAGTTTTTCGTTATCTACTTCTATTGGGGGGTACATAGAATCGTTGTAAAAGCCTAGGTGACCAGAAGTTTCAAATAGTTCGGCTTTTGATATTACAGGGGTGATTGTGTGTTGGTACCCGTGCTGCCTTTCGACCTTGAGCATATAATCCTCAAGCTCGCGGCGAATGATGAATCCGTTTGGTAGCCAGACGGGAAGGCCTTGACCGATCTCTGGAAAGATTGCAAATAATTCAAGTTCTTGACCTAATTTTCTGTGGTTTCTTTTTTCGGCTTCTTCCTGCTGCCAGAGATATTTATCTAACTCTTCTTGTGTTGGATAGGCTGTGCCGTAAATTCGAGTTAACATCTTGTTTTTTTCATCGCCATGCCAATAGGCGCCGGCGATTGATAACAGTTTAAAAGGACCGATTTTTCCGGTTCTCTCTACGTGTGGCCCTTTGCAGACATCAACAAAAGTGTTAGGCGGGCTATCGCCTTGTATTGTGTAGATGCTTACCTTCTCGCCCCTTTTGTTTGCTTCCTCAATCCATTCAAGTTTGTAAGGATTGTTGGAAAAAGCTTTTCGTGCCTCTTCAACCGACATTTCGGTATGGGTGATTGGAAAATCGGCATTAATAATGTCCTGCATTTTCTTCTCGATTTTTGGGAGGTCTTTTTCTTGGATTTTTCGCTTGCTGTCAAAGTCAAAATAAGAACCCGAAGACGGAACCTTGCCACTTGCGTGGTAAGAACCCGAAGACGGAGTCTTGCGGAACCTTGTTTCGCCTTCTAAATCGAAATCGAAATAGAAACCCTCTTCTGTTGCGGGGCCCATCGCAGCTAGGAGTCCCGGATAGAGTTTGAGCATGGCCATGGTTAAGACATGCTCCGCGCTGTGCCTCATTGTTTCCATTGGGTTTGGTTGATCCTGTTTTTTTGACATATAGCTTTGGAAAACGAGATAAGAACCTCTCTGTCGAGAGAACCTTGCTGTATGCTTCGTTGAGAAACTACGCAACAGTAAGACTTTTTTGCACAGTGTGGAATTAATTATGCAAAAAAAATCACCTTCTGTTGGAGCCCTCGTGCGAGGACGGTTCCATCCAACTTTTTGTGATCTTGATTTTCCCCGGTTCGATGGGGTTCGTTCAGCTTTGAGGTTGGTGAGGTCTCATGCGGGCGCTGGAATTAACTTAAGTATATTCTCTACTGGTTTGGGGGAATTGTCAAATTGGGAGCTTTTTTTGGGCCGACTGTGGGGCGGTTTTCTTCTATGGATTTGGTTATCTCGGAGAGGAAGTTTCCGACCACTGGAACCCAGTTTACTTTTGAACCCAAGAAGCCCATCGTGGCAAAAAGCAAGGACAACCCGACTGTTACCCCTAAACCCCAGGCGACTCCGCCTATGAAGTTGCCCAAAAACATTTTTCCTATACTTCTGTGGACTTGGTCTTTGGGTTGCATGAATTCATATTAGAATGCTAAATGCTAAATTACAAATGACAAATTTTTACTACTCAACTATTGTGTGCTACATTTATTTAGCATTGGTCATTGGGCATTTTTATGAAGTGGATTAGTCGGCTCTATATTGTTTTTGTCGGGATAATTTTGTCGATTACGACAGGCTACGGCTTGGCGGCTTTTTACCCCGACCCCAAAGCCTTTGTTAGTCTTGAGACCAAACCGTATCCTGTCATACCCCGAAGTTGTACAGAAACTCCCGCGCAGCAAAGCTCTCCTCCCTGTCAGAAGTATTTTGAGGATGAAAGGAAATACCAGGAAGAGCAAAATGCAAAACAGGAAGAACTTCAGAAAAAGCAGGAAGAGCAAAGGAACCGGAGCGCAGCGTATACTCGGACTGCTGTGTTTTTTGGAATAACTGCAGGGGCGTTTTATGCGATTTTAGGACTTTTACTGCTTCGTTCTTCAAAACTTGTATCCAATGGGTTGATGCTTGCGGGGGTTTTGACGGCCGTATTGACACGATTTTTAGTTAGTCTTGCGAGCTTGGGAGCGGGGGTTACCGGGAGCGTTGGTGCGGACAGTATGGCGTATGTTCAGTTTGGAGTTTTGCTTCTTCTCTCTGTGGCGGTGATTTTTGCCGGGAAGACTGTTTTGAGGGATGAATGATTGGTGGACGGTAGAGGACTCGAACCTCTGACTTCATTCACGTCAAGAATGCGCTCTACCAACTGAGCTAACCGTCCTGGTTGTTTGTCAAAATGTGCTTCGTTTAGGTTGACAACTGAGTTGCGCCTGTCGGCGCCCGCTGTGCGGTAACCGTCCCGGTGAGCCATATTATACCAGATGTTTTGTCTTTGAGTGTTCTTATGTGTGTGCCTCCAACACTTCGGGAGTGTAATGGCTTTACACATCGGGAGATGTGTTAGTATTAGAATATGCCAACTCGTATAATTCCTTTGGGAACTGGTGAGTTTTACCACGTCTTTAATCGTGGAATTGCAAAGCAGCCTGTGTTTTTGGATAAACGAGATTACAGACAAATGATATTGGGTCTCTCATACTATCGTTTTGCGGTGCCCCCAATAAGACTATCGTTTTTTAAGACACTCCCGTTGGATCAGAAATCATATTTATGGAAGGAGCTCCAAACTAGAAATGAGAAGCTAGTTGAAATTGTAGCTTTTGCTTTGATGCCTAATCACTTTCACTTACTACTAAGGCAGGAAGCTGAAAATGGCATATCTACGTTTATGAGGCGGTTGGCTAATAGCTACACGCGCTTTTTTAATACCAAGGATGGCCGCAAAGGGCCAATTTTTCAAGGGGTTTTTAAGGCTGTGCATGTCTCTACAACAGAGCAACTTATGCATGTGTCGCGATACATCCATGTAAACCCGGTAGTTTCTTATGTGATAAAAGAGAGTGAGATGTTTAGTTACCCTTGGACTTCTTTACCAGAGTTTTTGGGTGATCCAAGTATGGCAATGCCAGAACCGGTTTTGTCGTTATTTTCTTCTAAAGACGACTATAAAGATTTCGTTTTGGATCAAGTTGACTATGGTAAGCGGTTAGAGGAGATAAAGCACCTTGTTTTTGAGTAAGATCCGGATGTGTGAAGTTGTTACACTCCGGGAGTGAACTTGTACCTACACCTTGGGGGAGAAAGGTTGTTTTGCGTTCAACCTGCGGAGCGTTGGGAGTAGTCCTCTGAGGAGAGAAGGCGTTGTGCTCCGCTTTTTCCCACTTGACCCCAGAAGGTCTTTTTCTTTGAGGATCTTTTGTTTTGGCTTTGGAGCCAGAGATTGGCTTGGTGAATCTTTACTCTAAAGGACCTTAAGAAGGAAAGCAGTTTTTCAAAAAAGGCTACATGGTAGGTTCCGGGTTCTGTGGTTACTTGTATCGCGGCGATTTTGGTTTCTTGAGAGAGTCCGACTATCTCTTTTGCAATTTTCTCGGCCTCCCCCTGCAGTGCTTTTAATTGGAGCTTTAACTTATCTGTTTCCTTTTCATTGAAAGCTTCTCCTTCCTGCCTAAGTTGCTTTTCTCTATAAAGTTGAGCACGGAGAACTTTGTTTTCGCCTCTTTCGGCTTCGAGTACCTTATCTATCTGGACCGACTGGCCCATTTTTATTTCTCCCGAAGCATTGACTAGGGTTTTCTCTTGCCCTAAAAATTGCCTCAGAAAACCCTTTGAGGTTTCTGCCAGAAGATCATCTTTAAAAGAATCGAAGGTTCCGCGTCCTATGTCTCTCATAGACTCAACGAAGTTGTCGCTTTGGGGGGAGATCTTTTTGGTTTTTTGGTTGGTTTGGTAGGTAGTTTTTGTCATCTTGGGTCATTCTAAGAAAGGGTCAACAGCCTGTCAAGCGCTTTTCTACGTTTTAGGACGCCCTTGATCATTGCTTTCTGTTGGGGTTTGACTTCTTCTGGTTTTTCTTGTCCTGAGGCTGTAACAAGTTGCTCGACCTCGGAGTCCTCGACGGATATTTTTTCTTCGTCTGCAATTTTATTTAAGGCAAGTTCTAGCTTTATTGCATCGTTGGCTTGCTGAGCAAGCTCTGCTCTTAACCCTTCGGTTGTTTTTCCGGTTGAGGCCAGGTACTGTTCAACGGTTAGACCCAATTTTTGAGTTTGATCTAAAAGTTTTGCTAGTTTGTGGTTGACTTCTTCTTTTATTAAAAGAGGGGCAATTTGGCTTTTGGTGTTTTGGATTAAGGACTCTAGAATCTTTTGCTCTTTATCTTCTCTTGAAGACTCTTTTTTGTCTTTGGGGTCGTTTTTCCCTGGGACCACGATTTTGCTTGCGCTTAGGGTACCGGAGATATTCTTTCTATAGTCTCCGACGTCCACGGTTGGAAGTTCGCAGGTTAGGGCGCGAACCGTCCAGTCATTATTTTCGTCTATTGAAACTATTTCAAATCTTGGGGCAAGAATTGGTCTTAAGTTATGTTCTTCGACACTGTCTGCGTAAACGTCGGGGAGTAATTTTTGCAGCATTTCGTTGTATAGATCTTGCTTGTCAATCCTCTTTTCGGCAATATCTCGGGGGGCTTTGCCGGGTCTGAAACCAGGAATCTCAAGGCGCGCGGTTAACGTTTGTAGGGCCTCCTCCTTCTCTTCTTGCACAAGGGGGTGTGGGATGGTCAGGGTTATTTGTATGTTTCCGTTGCTCTCGCGGGCAAGAACTGAAATTGGTTTTTGTTTTGCTGCCATTTGCGGCTTGATTATACCACAACTGAGGCTAATTTGCTGGATTCAACGCTTTCTCTTGAGGTTTTTAAGGGCTTTTTTTGCTTCTTCCTGGTCGGACCAAGGATGCTCGCCATCTACAAAGGCTAAGCTTTTTTCGTGACCCTTGCCGCAAATTACAACAATATCTCCTTTTTTAGCTAGTTTTATGCCTAAGGATATAGCTTTGGCGCGGTCTGGTTCACGGATAAAGATATGAGGATAGGTTGTAGGCTGTCGGTTGTAGTTTGTAGGCTTGAACTCCCGGGCTCGGGCAAGCCGCGCACCATCTACCATTTGGGCAAGTATTTTCTCCAAACTTTCAGATCTTGGGTCTTCGGCTGTGAATATGGATATATCGGCAAGTCGGCTCGCGACCCCCCCCATCATTGGGCGTTTCCGATAATCTCTTTCTCCGGCGCAGCCGAAGATTGCTATCAATCTTCCTGTCCCGACCCCAACTTTCAGGGTTTGGAGAAGTTTCTCCAGGGCGTTTGGGGTGTGTGCAAAATCCACAATTACTTGGAAAGGCCTTGTTTTTATGTGTTCCATTCGCCCGGGAATACCACGGAAATTTTTTACCGATTTTTGTATGGTCTTCCAATCGACGCCCAAAGCTCGAGTTATTCCGATTGCTGCCAGGATATTGGAGACGTTATATTTTCCAGAAAGTACCGTTGTTATTCTGTGCCCCACCCCGTTGTCTGTTGCCAGAAAATCTAACCCCGACTTTTTCTCTTTTATTTCTCCCGCTTTTATGTCTGCCATTCCGGCGAGTGAATAAGAAATCACTTTTGTATTTTTGTTTGTTTTTCTTTTGAAATACCCAAAAGAGTCATCGTCTTTGTTGAGGACGGCGACTTTTACTTTTTTGAACAGTTTTGCTTTTGCTTGACGATATTTTTTAAAGGTTTTGTGGTAGTCGAGGTGTTCGTGGGTGACGTTTGTTAGGACTCCTGCCCAGAAGTTTGCCCCAAAAACCCTGTGCTGATCTAGGCCGTGGGAGGTTGTTTCTAGGACTACATGGGTTACTCCGGAAGACCTAAATTTTGCCAGGAGGGGTTGGAGAACTTTAGCATCAGGGGTGGTTGTGTGAAGACCTGTGTCTAGGAAACCTTTCGGTCCCCATGCGCCTACCGTTGAGATTAAGGCGACTTTAAACTTTCCTTCTTTTAGAATTTCATAGATTAGGTGCGCGGTTGTGGTTTTTCCGTCAGTTCCAGTGACGCCGATTACGGTTAAGTCTTTTGCGGGGTAGTTCGCGCGAACTGTTTCGACGAGGGAACTTAGATAATGTTTTGCGTTTTTGTAACGGGCAACAAGATTGGGGTTTGGGAGTTCCATTTGGCCATGAGCAGATTAGGTATAAGTATACCACCAAATTGATTATTTTGATGTTTGTTGGTAGTATGTTCCTTACCGTTTGCGATGGTCAATATTTCCACAATTGCGGTTAGTAGTTCTGATGCTGTTCCGGAACTTATAGATATTACGACTCAAGTTGTCTCTTGTGTTCGGGAGAGTGGAGTTAAAAACGGCCAGGTCACGGTTTTTTCTCAGCACACAACCGCTGCAGTTTTACTTCAAGAGAATGAAAAAGGGATTCATAAAGATCTCCAAAAGTTTCTTTGTAGCTTGTGTTCTCCCCAGGGAGACTACGAACATAGTCTCGCCCCTGACCATTTAGAGGATAAGATGCCGAATGGGCACTCTCACCTTCAGCATTTTTTGCTTGGAGGGTCATCTCAGACAATACCTGTGGCAGATGGGAAGGTGATGTTGGGAACCTATCAGAGCGTATTTCTGGTGGAGCTTGATCGGGCAAGGACCAGAAATGTCTTGGTGCAGGTTATTGGGGAATAGCTTCTCACTTCTCTCTTTGTATGACAAAGTCGGCCAAGGTTTGATAGACTTCCTGGAGACTTTTGTTTCCTGTTAGACGAGGAACTATTCGGCGGGCTTCCTTGACCAATTTTTCTGCTTTTTTCTGACAATACACTAGGGAGCCAGAGTTAACTATGATGTCTCTTACTTCTTTTATCTCGGCCTTTGTTATGTCTTTTTTACCCCAAAGTTTTTTTAGACTTCGGACTTGTTTTGGGGTGCCCTTTTTAACTGCCCAGAGATAAAGAAGCGTGTTCTTTCCTTCTTTTATGTCTGAGGCTGTTGACTTGCCTGTTTGTTTCTCGTTTCCGAACATTCCTAAAATGTCATCTTGGATCTGGAATGCAATTCCCAAGGGCAAACCATATTCTTCAAAGATTTTTACATTGTCGTAGTTTGCTCCTGTTAGTACTGCACCAAGACTAAGGGGGCCAACTATTGTGTACCATGCGGTTTTTAGTCTATTAACGGTTGTTATGTCCTTCTCTGACAAAGAATTACGGCTGGCCAGATCAATGTCCAGGCATTGACCGTAGCCTGTGTTTATGAGGAAATTTGAAAGGAACGCTATTCCGGCCGTTTTTCTCTCAGGGTCAAAATTGGCGTTTGCTATCAGTTTTATGGCCTCATAGCATCCGGTTACCCCCGCGAAAGTGGTCATGCTTTCTCCGTAGCGGATAGGGTTGCCCTTTCTTTTGTTTTTTTTATGGAATTTGGTATAGGAGATGTGAACCGTGTCTTTTCCGTGTCTGAGTACGTCCTGGTCGGCAATATCATCCATCATCAAGAGTGATATGTGGGTAAGTTCCATTGCAACCGAAACTGGAATAATTTCCTTGAGCTTTTTGCCTCCAAAAGATTCATAACCCAGTCTTACTAGCCCTCCACGCATTCTTTTGCCTCCCTCTATAAAACGCTCAAATTGTTGCCAAATCTGTGGGGCGACGGAGGGCGCAATTTTTCTTGACTCTCGAACTTTTTCTTTGAAGAAATTTTTCAAGAATTTATTTTGCTCTTGGGTGTAAGGGCCAAAATAGTTTTTGTAATTCATTTATTGCGCAAGTATAGCCTATACTTTTGATTTTCTCCAACCGGCATTTTCTGCTTCCTCTTCTGAGCAGAAGTAGCGCTCCCCCGCCGTTTCGTCTATTTGAGTTTTATAATAGTATTTTTGACCTGGAGTGTGGTAAATCTTTTCGCCTTTAGCGTTTATGTTGCCCTTGACAGTGCAACCGGTAGGGATATTTGGGGTATTGGAGTTACACGCGTTGGGTGCCCAGAGGCCACGGCTTTGATCTCTTGCTTCTTTTTCTGCTTGGCTAAACTGACTTTGATATTTTATGTCTGGAGGATATGTACTACTTTTGGCGTACCCTTGACGCACGAGAAAATCGTTTATGAAGACATTTTCTACCCATAGATAGCGGAGTAACCGGCCGTATTTGTCGGTTTCGGAAATATCTTTTTCCAGTTTTATGTTTTTCCCAAGTACTAATCTTTCATTTTCTGCTTTTGCTTCCCGGCCGAAACATTCGACCTCTTTGTCGGGATGTACGGTTTCAGGGGTGTCTATTCCAATGTAGCGCACCCTTCGACGTTGCTCAGGGCTATAGCTTTCTTGGATTTCAATTGTGTCTCCATCTATAACGCGGGTAACTAAAAAGGTAGATGGGTCGTTGGGTGGATCAGTAGAGGGGGCAGGTGCGGGAGTGGTTTGTGTTTTGTTGTCGAGTAAGGTAGTTGGCGGAGAGGGTTGGTTAACAAATAATGCATAGAGGCCGAGAGCTAGGAGTAGGACTCCTATGAAAGGAATAAAGGGCTTGCGCATCTATTTGCGGAAGGTTGAGATTACCGTCAGTAGTAGAGACAAGAGGATGCTTATTACGATGGTTGTAGTTATTGGGGCGTAAAAAGAGAAGTTTTCTTTTTTAACCAAGATGTCGCCTGGGAGTTTGCCCAAGAATGGCAGTTTGCCAAAAAACCAAAGAAATGAGCCGGTTACAATTAAAACTATTCCTACTATGATTACTACCCGGCCGGCTTCTTGAAGCATACTTTGTTAGAACAAGATAATTGTAGCATGTTGAAGAATTTTGAATGGTGTAAAATGTTTTGTGGTAGAAGATACTACTGAACATCGAGAGTCTGCTGGCTATTCTCAAAGAGACCTCTGCCCTGTTGAGCAATTTTTGCTTATGCGGTCTCCAATTGTTAATGGGAAGCAGGTGTCTGATGATGAATTTAGGCAATTGTGTGCGAGTGCCCAGGATGGTGAGCCTGAGTCGGTGAGAATCTTGAGAACGCCCTCATACTTACATCCGGAGGCAGAAGCGGCGTGGGGGTTAGGTAAGACGGTAGGTGAGGTTAACCGTGACAGACCCCGGTACTTGAATGATATATCTCTAGGGATAGTTGATACCAGACGACAAGTGGAGCTTACTTTAAAACAACACGCACAGATTAACATCGGATTTTCAGTCCTTGATCCTGATGGTTCGGCGAACCTTCGGTGGGAGGTGTGGTTAAGCGATTCAGAAGGAAAACCGTTGCTAACCGATAAAGACGTGAGCGATTTGCCTCTACACCCTGTACGAGGGGCCGGTTTTCGGTGGGAGGAACCAAAAGAGACAACAACTCCAAAGGGCGAGTTGTGTTGGTCAAGAGTACTTGTGTTTGACCTGGCACAATCTTAGAACCCCGTAATTGCAACTCCGAAGCCGTCTTGGGCGTAAACGCAACCCCAAATATATTCTCCGCCGGTTATTAGTTTTTTGTGTCCAAGTGTATCAAGCCATGCAGCTACTGCCTGGTCTGGGGTTGGGTAGCCTGAGATTAAAAATTCAGAAACGTTGTTGGGCATTGTTGGGTCGTCTTTGTATTTATCGTATACTCCCTGGAATCCGTCGTGTCCGTCTAGTTTCCCGAGTTGTCTTATTTGAGAGAGTCTAATTGCTGCAACTGTACATAGTATGTCGCGCTGGTTTAGGGAATTTACGCCGTGTTGGACCCTTGCTTTGTTTATTGCTTCCCAAAGTTCGGGGCCGGTGAAGGTGGGTTGTAGATAGGAGGTAGTGGGTTGTGGAGCGGACTTTTTGGAAACGACACTGGGTGTGGGGGTAGTCTTTGGGGAGGACTGAAGGGCTTCGAGGAAACTGTCTCGCAATTTTTGTTCTCTATACTGGGCAATTTCTACTGCTTGATCCAGACCTGCAAGGTACCCTCCGATGAATCCGATTACTAGAACTAGCGCTATTGTTAGCGGATTAAAAAAATACTTAGGTTTAAATTTTAGAACCTTTGGCAGTTTTAATTTAGCCATTTTTTCTCAAGGGGATGTCGTTTAGTAGCCGATTCCTAGTTTTTGTGGTCTCCCCTGCAATTGTTGCGCCCCTGTCGGGAATACTTTCCATAACGCCAATACTTTTTACTGTGATTGTTTTTCCTTCAACTGGTTCTTCTACGAGCGAAAGCAGCATTTCGGTTTGGTGTTTTCTGTCCTTTTGTTTCTTGAGCCGCCCGATTGTTATATGTGGGTGAAGCCTTGTGGGAGGAGAAAACTCCTCTTCTCCTAGGGCGTTTCTGAGTTCTTTGTATAGATTTCTTAAGGTTCGGTCGGGGTCTTGGATACCAACGAGGATAACGGAGTCGCTGTTCTCGGTACTTGAATAGAAATAGTCTAGCTGCCCTGTTGATAATTCGAAAGGACTTTGCAATTCTGCGACTTTCTTTACGGCACTTACTGCTGCCTCAAACCTTTCTTGGGCGATGTGTCCTAAGAAGATTAATGTGATATGGGCTTTTTCCGGATCCTGCCAGACTACCGGGAAATTTTTCTTTTGTAGATTTTGAGTAACTCTTGCTATTTCTTCTTTTGTCTCTTTTGGCACACTTAGCGCTATAAAGATTCTTCTTCGGGGGCCGTGGCTTCGTTTGAATTTTGGCCTTTTGGAACTTTCTCGCGGCATTTTAGAGTTGGGGTAAGGTTATCGTGTCGCCTACTTTTATACCGCGTTTATTGGCAACCCCTGCTGGAATTTCTAAGACATAATCAACTTTAGCCCGGGGAGCGTATTTGGGGATTTGAGGGTCAGGGGTGTTATCTGGGATAGTAGGAACATTGCTTGTGATCTCTGAGACAACGTTGTCGTTAATCCAGATAATATCTATTGGAAACTTCATTCCTTTCATCCAAAAAGCTGGCTGCTCGTCTTTCTTTTCGAGAACAAACAGCATTCCCGAGTCCTCCGGAAGAGATTCGCGGCCGGATAGGCCGGTTTTTCTTGCTTGCTCGGTTTGAGCTACTTCCACTTTAAATTGGGAACTTCCTACTGTAAGTGTTTTTTGTGTCAGCGTTGGGGTGTTTGCAGTAGGGAGACCGGTTCTTGCGAAGAAAGCTTCAAGGTTTCCGGGTTTTGAAGACCAGTATGCTAAAAACATTACTCCGACAAGGAGTCCTAGTAAGGCTAAAAATTGTTTCATATAACTAATTACTGATGACTGGTAACTTACTTCTCATTGTATACGGATGTCGACGCTCCTTGGACTTTTTCACCGGGCAAGTATAGGTCGAGCCAGGCCAGTGCTAGGGCAAAAACTAGGGTGGGAATTAGTAAAAACAGGACAGAATGATGGTGCCTTTTACGGTGAGGTTTAAGATGGATATGGATGGGCATAGTTAGCAAAATTCGCAAGATTTATTCTTCTTGCCTTTGCTGCAACAATCTTTGCAACAATAATAGTTGCCAATTTTTGTATACTCTTTCCCCTTGATTACCTTACCACAGTTATAGCACCGAACAGTCTTTTTACTGGCAGCTTTGGGCATTTGGTCAAATGTAGTGTAGCGATTTGTGGATTGTGGTGTCAATGAGTAGTCGTGGTGGTTATGCCGTGGGTTGACTTTCGGTATAGATTCGGTACAGTTTATTTGTGGAGATGGAATGGTGTGCGAATTTGGCGTATGCGATTGGATTGATTGCTGCTGACGGTTGTTTATCAAATGATGGTAGGCATATAGAATTGACCTCGAAAGATAAGGAGCAAATACAGACCTTTTCTCGTGCGCTTGGTCTTAAAAATAGTATTGGTTTAAAGAAGAGTGGGTACAACCTATTAGGGAATTACTTTAGGATTCAGTTCGGAAATGTGAAGTTCTATCGTTTTTTGCTCGAAATTGGTTTGTTTCCTAATAAATCTAAGACTTTGGGTCCTCTGAAGATTCCACCTCTTTATTTTGCCGATTTCTTGAGGGGGTATTTAGATGGAGACGGAAACATTTCTGTTGCCAAACACCCTCAAAGTAGGTTGCCCCAACTTCGTGTGAGATTTTCTTCTGCTTCTCTTCTGTATTTGGAATGGCTTAGGAGTTGTGTGAAGAAGTCTTTTGATTTAAAGGGTGGTTTTATTGACAACGGTATTTCAAAGTCGAGAGCTTATTATCTGGTTTTTTCGAAGGCGGACTCTGTAAAACTTTTGAGGGGTATGTATTATCGCGGTGTGGATACTTATTTGTCGAGGAAGTATAATGTTGCTCTGGGGTTTTTCTCGGGCGAGTGGTGAAATTGGCAGACACGTACGCTTTAGGAGCGTATGGGGAAACCCTTGGAGGTTCGAGTCCTCTCTCGCCCACAACAAAAAGCGCCCCTTGCGGAGCGCTCTTTGTATACCCGATAAATCGGGATATGCGGTCGCGTCGGATCTTTAGAATCTGACGGACCAAAAACCCCAAAGTCTATGGGGGTTTAGGCCACAAACCTCAGGATCTAGTGCGCATTATACCATATAAAATGCGAAGTGTCAAGAGTTATGAGATAGGGCTATTTGTGGATAAGTAGGTTTGGTGTGTTGGTTATGAGGTTATTCCATTTCACTCAAGAATTGGGTTACGCCGGCAGCCCATGTGCCAGGAGAAGACGGAGTGTACTTCCTCATTATTTCTTCCGGGGTTGTATACCCTTTGTTTAAGTAGTTCTCTTTTAGACCCTGAGAGACTGTTTCAATTGCTTCTGTGTAGTTTGAGAATCTTAGAGTTCCTCGGGCGTGTATCCCCCACCCCCAGCAGTTATAAGAATTTTCGGGAATTTTTTTGCAGAGATTTGACTCTTGTTGAGCTATTGCAACCAAGAGCCTAAAGTCGAGCTCGTTTTCTTCTGCTGCTTTAACGGCTTGTTCTGCGTAAGGAACTAGCGGGGAATCGTATTTTTCAAGATATTGTCTGATTATCTCTACTCTTGCGTCCCCTACAGTTGCAGCACCGGCGACTTTTCCTACTGGGTCGGGAATGGCGGCGTAAACTCTTGAGCCGTATCGAGGAGCCTGGACTTGGGTTGCTGTCTGCTCGATGTCTGCGAGAGGATCCAAGGGGGGTTTTGCAGAAACTACTTTTAAAGCAAAAACGCTTGTGAGAAGGGTTATTGGGGTGACTATGAAGAATGTCGCGAGATAAAGTAGGCTTCTCATTGGCAGATCCTGCCTGCCGGCCGGCAGGTGTTGCTATCAGAATGCCAAGTGAAACTCTTTATGTCAAATTTTTGCGCCCCCGGCAGGAGTTGAACCCGCAACCTCATCGTCCGAAGCGATGCGCTCTGTCCAGTTGAGCTACAGGGGCGTGGTGGATCGCCAGGGACTCGAACCCTGAACAGCCGCCTTAAGAGGGCGGTGCTCTACCATTGAGCTAGCGATCCAATTGAGGCTTTTGGCCTATCCGGCTACAATTATACCAAATATGGATAATACCGAAAAACAAATCGAAGCTATTCAAGAGGAAATGCGCAAGACCCCGTACCATAAAGGTACTCAAAAGTGGTTTGGGAAAATGCGGGCAAAGATAGCAAGGTTGAGAGACCAGATTCTCTGGCGTCCGTTTTTGGCAAGGCAAGGTGGGGGTGGTTTTTCCGTTCGTAAGTTTGGGGATAGTTCTGTTGTTTTAGTTGGTTTGCCTTCTGTTGGTAAATCCACTCTTCTTAATGCGCTGACTAATGCCAAATCCCCTACTGCAGAATATGCTTTTACTACGGTTTCTGTGATTCCTGGGATGATGAATTTCAATGGAGCACAAATTCAGATTTTGGACGTTCCCGGACTTATCGAAGGGGCTTCCAGAGGAGCAGGGCGTGGTCGGGAGGTTTTGTCGGTTGTACGAGGAGCTGACCTTCTTTTGATCATTGGTGAGCGTGGGAAAGAAGAGAATCAGTTTATGCAAATTGACCGTGAACTTTTAACAAACGGTGTTCGAATAAATCAGGAACCGCCAGAGGTTGCTGTTAAAAAGCTGCTTCGCGGGGGTATAAAGATAAATTCTACTTTTAAGCAAGAAATTGACCGCGAGACGATTCGGGAGGTTGCAAAGGAGTTTGGGATTATAAATGCGGAGATTACTATTCGCGAGAAATTGACCCTTGATCGATTGATTGATGTGTTTGCCACGAGTCGTGTTTATGTGCCGGCTTTGTATGTTATTAATAAGGTGGATAAGCTGAATTTTGGTGGTACCCCTGAGGTGCGGGTACAATTTCACTTCGGGAGTGAAGCAGGTACGACACCTCGGGAGGTTGTAAGGATCAGTGCGGAACGAGGGTTGGGGTTGGAGAGTTTGAGAGAGAAAATGTGGGAGGTGTTGGGGTTGGTAAGGGTTTATCTTCGTGATCCGAGAGGCCACCCCCGCAGTCATAGCGTGTTCGGTGGACGCTTGGACTTAGAGCAGGTGATAGTTCATACGGAGGAAACGTTGGGTGGGGTTTTGGGAAAGTTGGGCCCCGATGCTTCTATTGGAAAAACTGAGGCGCGAATTTGGGGACCTGGGGCAAGATTCCCCGGGCAAATTGTTTCTTTGGGGACAAAGGTACAAGACAGGATGGAGGTAACTTTCGTTTAGGTAAGGCATTGGACGTTAGACATTGGAGGTTAGAAGTTGGATCGTTGGGGTGTGAACTTGTGGTTCAGGGACCCCAACGTGGGCGGGCGGGCGGCAGTTAGGTTGTGGGGGCGGCGGATAGGAGTGCCATTGAGTACAGGCACTCATATCCCACTTCCAAGTAGGGATAGCAGCCCTCGACAAGGTCGTGGTCGCCTAGGAGTTTGGTGACCCTTATTTTGCAGACTCTGGTATCGACTTCGTCGACCACTCTGCATACAGCGTGGATTGTTCCACACATGACCTTCCTGTAGAGAACAACGGTTTGGCCGATGGTGGGGAGCGGGCGTAGATATGTTAAGGAAACGCTCCTGGATTGACCTGTTAGTACAGCATACTTCCCACTTCCGGCGTTTTCCAGAAAGATTATCTCGGCGCTGTCCTCGGCAAGACTGGTTATTCGTGCTCTGGCTTCTATGCCGGCGTAGGGGTTGTGGTAGGTGGCTTGGCCCCATGCGGCGAGCTGTTCGCGCTGTTTTTGTCTCGTACGACGCTTTTCTTCAACGGCGTTGACGATGTCAGGGTGTTCGGCTCTGAGCTGGTCCCAGACGGCTTTCAGGCCTGCCAGCGTTTTTCGGTGCCAACGGCGTCTTTTCCATCCTTCAAACCGCGAGTCGACGAGCTCTTGTATGTCAGCCTCGGTTGTGTCAGGAAATTTGCCGAACCTGCCGCGGGTTACGGCGAGGAGACGTTCACGGCGACGGCTACGCACGACGGCTTCACGGTCATCGGCTGTGTATTCCATTTTTCTCCTCCACATGAGAATGAGCAGCTTGTGACAGGGTGGAACCCTGTCAATGTTAAGGTGTGCGTGGGCATTGGGCTCACGACTTAGGGGGATTTTACAGCGTTTTGTTGTCTGGAGTCAAACTATGGGTTTGTTGGGGAAGGTGTGTGAGGGTTTTTCGAAGGTGTCGCGGTGAAAGTTCTTTTGCGAGTCTTTTTGTGTGTAGACGAGGCGTCTTTGAGGAAAAGACAGTCCTTGTAACATTCCGCCAATCATTAGTCCTTTGAAGAGTGTTGAATCAATCAAACCACCTGATACATAGATTGATATTAAAAGAAGAAGGGTGCAGTTGAACCAGTGATGGAGGTGGATTACTCTCCCTCTGGCAAATAATCTTATTGCCGGGGACAGCTGCAGTCTTTTTGTGATTTTTATTTCCGGGATCTTATAAGAGAATTTCGAGTGAGGGTGGCTTAGATAGTAGAAAGCAGCGTAGCCCGAGATGATGGCAGGGATCAAGGTGAAGTTCATTTGAAGGGAGTCAGCACAGTTAGGTTAATTATTCAGGAGCAATGTTGGAATGTCAAATGACCTAGTGGTAGTGGGTGGTATACTTATTAAGTATGGCGGTAATACTTGACGGTGAAGAAAAAATAACTGCTAGGGCGCATGCAGATTTGGAGGGAGATACGATTTCCGGAACTGCGGATTTTGAGGAACTTCAAATTGGCACCCAGACTTTGGTTCGTATAACTGTTGAGCTTTCTGGTGATCCGGAAAAACTTGTCCCGGGACTTCATGCTGTTCATATTCATGAGAAGGCAAGTTGTGAAGGGGGTTTTAAGTGCGCTGGGGGACATTTTGACCCGGGGCCTGCGGGGAATACGGACCCGGACGCGAACCATCCTTACCATGCTGGTGATTTGCCGAATATAGAAATCGGAGAGGATGGTAAGGGAAAATTACAGTGTGTTACGACTCGTGTAACCCTTTCTCCGGGGCCTCTTTCCATATTGGAAGGTGAGGGCACTTCTCTCATGATTCATGGCAATCCGGACCCTTATCGTGGCGGACCTACGGGTTCGGGGATTTCTGGCGGGCCAAGGGTTGCTTGTGGGGTGGTTAAAGTGGTGTGACAGGGTTCCACCCTGTCAAGGAGAATTGAACGACCGCCTGGTGCACGAAATGTGCTTGTCCCCGTTTAGGGACCCAGGCGGTCTTGTTGGTTGGTTTGGGCAGTGCTAGCTGGTTGAGGCGGCAGCCTCGCGGGCGCGGCGCTGTTGAGTGCGGACAGTGTGGCAGCGACCAAGGCCCACCTTGTAGAGGGGGCAAGGATCTCGCTGTGTTGAGCTGCACTCGCCTTCTTGGCACCACCGTTGGCGCTGAGCGTCAAAGACCCGTGGGTTCAGTGACACCATGAGGATCTCAAGGATGTCATGGAGTCCAAGCTTGGTTGGCGGCATGTTCCGAGCGGTAAGGCTCCCGTTGAGTAGCATCCCGCCATTCGGTTGGTAATACCACTCTTCGGAATGCTCGAGAACTCCCTCCCGACTCAGATCTTTCCATGGCAGATCTCCGAAAAGCTCCTTGGCTTCCATCTCGCGGATTCGGACCATGTGGACCGTATCGCGCATGGAGCTGCCTGAGGATTGGTTCGGAAGAATTTGTATGTGGCCGGATGTCTGCTGTTGAACGACGATGTCAGCCTTGTCGCCATACTTAGATCTGGCGTAGCCTAGGACCTGCTTGTTGTTTGAGCGAATCAGGACCACAGTGTAGACGCGGTTGCTGGGCCCAGGAATTTGTACGACCAACTTGTTCCGGTCGTAGTGCTCCTTGAGTTGGAAAAACCCTTCCTGGTTTTTGATGTATCCGCGGATGATGGCATCGACCCAGGAACGGACGGTTTCCGGATGATCAGGGTAAGCCAGGTGCATTTGCTTCACAAGTGAAGCAAGATCAAAGGTTCCTGCCTCGACCTTTTCGCCGTCCAACATAGTCTCTTCGCCGAGGTCTCGTGCCTTTGTGAAGGCTAAGAGTCTTCCGAGCTCGGGCCTATCTGCGATTCCGAGGTCTTTGGCAATTAGCGTAGCGGCGCATTCGTTGAGCTTCCTTGCTTGGTCGCCGTTTGCGTGCTCGTCGAACTTGCCTCCCCAGATTCCAACGGCCAATACACCGCGTGCTTCCCACTCTTCGGCTGAAGTGCCATCGGGCGAGTTGCGGCCTGCGTCGTAGTACACGACTTTGGCGTTTTCAATGCCGGGATACTTCTGGCGTCCATAGCGCTGCAGTAAATAGATGCCAACATACTCGTCCAGATGTGGGTTGCGGTGCGTGGCGATTTGGTTAATCCGCATGGTGTTCCTCCTTTAAGGAACCAGCTAGTAGGTATTGAGATTGCTCATCAATACCAGATTTAAAGTGCTGATTCAGCCGAAAGTCTTTCAGCTGACTCTTGGAACTTGCGAACAATTCGTAAGCTTCAAGAGTGTGTGCCAGCCGAGTGCCCTAGTTTCGCGTTGTTGTAACGCAATTTCAGGCACCCGGACTGGGTGAGAATCAGTAGATTGGGCGACGCTTGCCGTAGAGATCTTGGTGGGTTTCTAGATCCTCGATCCATTCGCGAGTGCGCACGCGTCGTTCTCTGTCCCACTGCCGCTGGGTTGTTGGCGTGACTACACACTCGATTATGCCGTTGACGGCCAGGAGGGTGAAGGTGCCACGCGGCGTCTTGAGCGTAAAGGTGTCGAGGTGTACCTCCTCTTCGTTGTGTCTACCCATGGACACGATTTCGCGTGTCCCCATGAGTAGTTCGACGGGTGTATTGAAATCTGCCAGATAAGGAGAAAGTCCGTCGTAGTTCGCTCGGTGGAACTCCACGTCCCGTTCGACGACTTCGGTCATTCCCCCAAGCCCTACGTATGCAAGTGTGTATGCTTCTTGTATTGCGTGGGTGATGTCCCCGCGGATGATTTGGAGGAGTTCACGTTTTGACCGCGCCATATGTATTGGCGTTGACGATCTTTCCGCGAACTCTGCCGACCAGGGGATGCCCTGTGTGTCGTGCCAGATTTCTGTCTCGTCATCCCGGCGGATTTGAACCCACCGTTCGATGTTAAGGTCACTCGCTGAGTAAAACCTTACGCAGGAGCAGGTACGACAGTGGGTAGGCTTGTGATTGTCGCGAGAGCAGTCACACATTGCGCAGTAGTTCATGACAAACCTCCTTTAGGGTCTAATTGATTCTGTTTTTATGGTGCTGATTCAGCCGAAAGTCTTTCAGCTGACTCTTGGAACTTGCGAACAATTCGTAAGCTTCAAGAGTGTGTGCCAGCCGGGTGCTCTAATTTCGCGTTGTTATACGCAATTTGTATTAGGCACCCGGGCTGTTTGTGGTTGTGCGGCCTATGTTTGTACTAGTCTAGTATTGTTATTGTCCGCACCTCCATCTTGTTGTAGATCTGAGTGATCAGGTTGGTAACATCACCGGCGATTCTCAACGTGTCACTCCCACTTGTCCTCTTGGTGTGGAGGAGCAGATGGTCTGGCCTGACGCTTACTAGCGTAACATCGTTGAGCTTTGCGCACCCGGAGGCCAGACGGTCTGCGCGCAGGTCTTCGTTGCGGCCGGAGTGCAGTCTCAGTGGCTCACCGGTAACAACGTCTACGACCTGGAGAACTGCTTTCAACTCTGATGGACTGCAACCAAAAACACTGTTGACCTTGAAATAGACGTCGACTTGAGGGACGCTTACCTCCACCGCTTCTTGTGTGTCCTCTTGTTCTGTCGGGAACAAGTTTCTTATGTGCAAGAGTCCTATGCCGATCAACATAAGGTTCATGTTGCCGAGTACGTACGTGAGAGGTATGGTAGCCAACCCGAAAATTCCCACGAGGCTAGCTACCGTACAGAAAAAGGCTCCGATCACGAACAAGCCCAGGCCGCAAATCACCAGTAGTAATTTCACCAATGCCAGTGCCATCTGTTTCTCCTTCTGTTGCTCTTTGGCAACGGTCTGGGCTCTTTTTTTTGAAAAACCCACATTGTTGCCTTTGAGCGTTAATTAAGGTGCAATCTATTTAAAAACACCAATTGCTTGCTGTTTTTAAGCGATTGCCGGGTACCGATCTTGTGCACGATGTGTGCGACGAAGACCGGCACCCGGTGGAAGGAAGAGTTAGATCTGCGACGGCCCGAAGGGACCGTTGATGTTCCAGTGGTCACTGGAATTGATGAGCTTTCCTTCATCCGACATAGGGTCGGAGGCCTCAAAGATGCGAGCGATGTCGCCGCCTTCTACCGAATAGATGGCAGCAACGCCAAACGATCCGTCTGGACGGGCAGTGGTGTGGTTCACCGTGAACCAGAACGATGTCTTCATGGCCCCAAGGCCACACTTGAGGGGGATCTCCGACTCAGGCAGTACGACCAGGCCGTCATTGGTACCACCATTGTGTTGGTGGCAGAATCGTGCGAGGTCGTACAAGTCTCTCAACTGCACTGGCGTGTGGATGGCCAAATGGTCCTCGTCGCCTAGTACTTTGCTGAGAACGGCGTCCTCGGACGCTGTCGGTGCCTTTGCTCCTGCCCAGATGACTGGTGTGCTAGGAAAAAAGGTCCTCAGTGGTCCGGCGTCCTTGCTGTTTGCGGCAACTAGTTGCATTTTCTTCCTTCATATTTTCTGTGTGCTTATTGCAATCACAGGCGGCTTGTTAAGCAGCACACTGGCTACCTCAACTTGCACGAAAGAGATATACCAGAGTGCTACCAACAAGCTTTATTCAAGGTGCTAAGCTAATCCTGCTCGCTGCTGCTCCCAGGATCTTCGGCAACGTTTTGCCTCGATGTGTAAACGAGGCAAAAAGCGGCCTCGAGATTATTTAAGTATTGTACCTCAAAGAAGCTCAAAAGTCAACTACTACAGGTTACTGCATGGAAAAGCCCCCGGTCTCGCGTCAGTCGTCTGGTTTCGTTGTTGAGACGAATCGTTGACGGCGAGGTCCGGGGGCTTGTTGGTACCAGTCGGTACCTGGTTTTAGGATGTGTTTGGACGGAGGAGCGCAGTTAGCTTCTCTTGGTGCCCTTCGTCCTTTGGTATGGTGAGCAGCTCCTCTGCGGTGGTCCCGACTGATTCCGGCTCGAGCTTCCCTGCTTCCAAATGGAAGAGAAAGTGGCGCCAGGCACCGGTTTTCCCTGTCTTGATCAGTTCGAGATCGTGGGCGGCCGCCTCGGCGTTGTACTCCCTCTCGAGCATATTGAGCTCTTCTGGTGAGGTACCGATTGCTCGGAGGGCGTCGGAGTCTGTAGGCAGTTTGGAGAGCATGTAGTAGAACAAGCACCCTCCTTCCCGCAGGTCTCTGAGCACTTCTTGAGCTGAGGGTTCTGGATCAGTGTTGTGTGATCCGTACATCACCCTCAATACCATGGCTTCCTGATCCTCTGGGAGACCAAGGGCTGCTGCGACCTCGGCTGCGCGGCCTTCCATGTCGAACATCATTCCCCGCATCCTTTGTTGCCAACCTACGTTCATTTTCAGCTCCTCTATTGTGTTTGAGAGCTTCTCGACTCGCCTAAAGGTTTGGTCGAGGTATAAAAGGTGCCAGAAAAGCACAATTGCTCGTGCTTTTACTACGCCTATTGTAACACGAAACAGCTACGATGTCAAAGATTATGGGATAGCATGATACTGAACTTCCAGTCTTCAAGTAGACAGGTTGTTGACATAGCTTCTCTATCTGACTACAATCTGACTAGAAACTGACTGAGATGTCAACTAAAACCACTTCGGCTCCGGAAGTTGCCCCTCCTCTTACAATTGCCACGCTCAAAAAATATGCACAGGAAGTTTTTACGCCCATACGGCGGGGTGAGTGCGTAAGTACAATCTGGCCCTTGATGGCTGGTAGACGGATTAGGAATAAATTCATTATCTCCTACCCCGAACTTTTCTCGGAAGAAATTGGGAATCCTTCAAAATATCTGCTTGTGTATGTTGAACCTTTAGAACTTACCGAAGAATCAAACAGCGGATTTATAAGACTTGTTGCAAAGTCTATTCTTGAGGCTTTTTCTCAAAAAAACACGAAGGCTTTTAAAATTGGCGCAGAACTTTCATTTGACGAATCATTAGGGTATTCGACTCTTCTTGATCGTTTAGCACAGCTTGTTTCCACGGTGTCTTCTTTTGGGTTGGCGACTGTTTTATTTTTGGGGGAGTTTGATGAGCTTTCGTTTGCAAATTCGATTCTGCACAATAATCTTAAATCTGTTTGGGCAAGAGCTGGCGGCAGTTTGCAGTTTATCTTTCTTTTGCAGGATGATGTTACCAGGCCTGAGTCTATTAAGAAATATGACGAGATAAATTCTTTGCTTTTGCGGAATGTAGTTTATGTTCCTTTGGTTGGGGACGAAGATATTGATTATCTTATTGATTATTTTGCGAAGCGTTTGGATAGGTCTTTTTCGAAAGATGAGCGGACTCTTCTCCGAGAAGTTTGCGGAGGGCATCCATATCTTCTTAGTTCTTGTACGAGGCTTATTGCTTTGATGAATGAATGTCAAGCTTCTCTTGAGGAGATACGAGAGGTGTTGTTATCTCATTTTGAGCCGAGATCGGCTACTCAAAAGATATTTGATAATCTTTTACCTTCGGAGCAAGAATTTTTGAAGAACATGGTTTTGGGCAATGGTACTGCTGTTACCAATTTGCCCCCTTCGGTGTCCTCTCTTTTAAACTTGGGACTTATTAAAAAAGACGAGGAGGGCAAGTGGGTTCCGTTTGGAGAGATTTTTGCTGCTATCATTAAGGGCGATCAGGTTGAAGTTGCCCACTCGCCTGATTCGGGTTCTCACGGTTTGCACTACGATGAGTCTACTGGAGGAATTACTGTTGGCGGTGTAAATGTTGAAGAGAAATTTACGCGGCAGGAATATGATATTTTACGCTTCTTTTTGAAGGATTTGACCAAACTTCGGTCACGGGAGGAAATTGGTGAGGCCATGTGGGGCGAGCAGTCGTATGATAAGTATTCCGATTGGGCAATTGATCAGATAATGAGTAAACTTCGTAAGAAACTCAAAAGTTTAGGTATGGAGAAGGCCTTAGTTACTGTTCGAGGGCGGGGGTACAAGTTTTCTATTTAGGGATTATCTGGGAGCGTATTCTCTGAGCACTTCGTTATTGATATGTGTGACAGACGGGATTATCTCATCGGTAGACAGTCCCCTTTCTCTACCGCCGACTGCTTCTTTGCCCCAATGTTGGATTGCGTATGGGAGCGAAGTTTCTTTTAGTGCGTGGGGTTTTGTGCCTTCCGCGAGCTCTTTTCTTACTGCTGAGGAACCGGAGTAGGTTCCGGCGGTTATGATAACAGTTTCGATGCCTGTGTGTCGGCTGATTGCTTGGAAGTTTCGTATTGTTGTGTGAGTCGATCCGGGTCTTGAAACCAATATGGCCCCTGGTCTTGTTACCCTTTCGGGTTGTCTTTCTCGCGGAGCAAGATCCCTGCCTCCATTTTCCCATACACATTCTTCTGGCCCCATCAGTTGATAGCATTCCAATTCTACGTCCGGGTCTCTTCCGGCCTTATTTAAATCATTCCACAATTGCGCCTGTATGTTGTTTGCGGTTATGACCATTCTTTGGCTCATGTCGGTTTTTGTTGGGTCTGGTTGGAGTGCGGTGGTCATCATAACTTCTGATCGGTCAAATTCGTATCCGGAACCTAGTAGGATAGATCCTGTTCGGATTCTAATGGGACCCACGTGGGCTGTAGATTTCTCGTAGCCCTCAACGTTTTGTGTACGAACTATGGGGAGTATGATTATGGCTCGTTGAATTGGTTTTCCGTCGCTCGTTGTTTGCGGAAGTGATTTGAGGTGGGCGTTACCGCACCAGACAAGATCCTCATGTCCTTTTGTCCAAGGGGCAAACGAACCAGGGAAGAAATAGATCCTAAAGATGCGGACCCCCGGTTTAACTACTTTGGAGAGGTCCACGTCTGCAATATCTTTCCAGGGGTTGATTCGAAGTTTTTCGGCAGCGTAACGGGCAGCATGGGGGAACGGAATGAGGCCTGCTCGCATGGCTTCCCTTCCAATATCTCGCACAAGGTGGGGAAAATAAGTAATGATGAGGTTGGTTAATGGTCCAATGTTGTCTATTCTGGCAGATTCGGCCGCCTTTACTAGGGCTTTGGCAATTTCCCTGTCTGAGAGGCCTGCGTTCTCGGCTTCGTGAATGGAGAGTGCTGCGAATTGTGCAAAGTCTTCGGGCCGAGGGACAAGTGATTTTTTGTCGGCTGTAACAAGCGACGTTCGGTAGGCATAACTGAACACCTCACCGTATCGCTGTTTAAGTTGCCTTTCTACAAGTTTGAGTTCTAGTTCGAGATCTTGAGCCCAGGCTTGTTTTCTCAGGGAGATTTGCAGTTTGGCAATAGAGTTACGCAGAGCGATAAAGGGTTGAAAGAGTATTTCGGCCTCTCGGCCCTTGATTGCTGTTGGGGGTTTCCAGAGGTCTGTAAGAGATTCTACATCTTGGCCGATTGTTGTTCCAATGATGGCTTTAAGAAAGACAGTCGCTGCTTGGGCATTTTCTTTACTTGTGGAGATCTTTGTATCTAACCAGGAGTAGAAGACATACTCGGACTCTTTATATTTAAGAGTGTTTAGTATGTCGAGAAGACTTTTGGGGATTGTTAAGTCATGATTGGGTTTATATATATTTGTGGGTATTTCCGTACTTGTTCTTAGCCCGTAGAGGCATAATGCCAGAGTGTTGGTGAGTTGAGTTACTACGTTACCTGGCTCGTCGCAGAGTCCCATGATTGTTAGTGCGTCCTCCAGGGTTTTTTCCAAAAGGACTTCGCCAGGAGGGGCAGGCTCTACCCAGGCTGTTGGGGTTCTTAGTTCGGCGTGAAGGTCTTCGCAAAAGGTAGTTAGGAGTTTGTGGAATTGCGGTTTGGTTAGACCGGGTACTCTTTGCGCCGGATCTTTGTGGGGTTTTCCTCTAACCAGCTTTCGGATTGGGTCAAGTTTGAGCAATTGAGCTCCCACCCACCTGACAAAGACGTTCTCTCCTTGTGGCATTGTTGAGCGTATTGTTTTCATGCGCTCTTCTACAAGTTTGGTTGGCCATCTTTCCACGATTTCAAGTAATTTTTCTAATTCTCCGCCTTTTCCTGGATAGAGTTCGACGTACCCGAAGGGAATTGGCTTTTCTCCTTTTACTGCGTCTTGTAGTGCTGCAATTAGTCCGAGGTGTGTTGTTACCTGTTTTACTATGTGTGGCACACCTTCAGGTTGGGCAGATGTTCCTCTTCCGTCGGGCATAAAGAAGGTTCCCGTTTCTCTTATGCCAAGGTAACGTTCGGATAGTGCTGTCATTTGACTTAAAAAGGCCGCGGTTACCAACCGGGCCTTTTTTAGATTGGCTTATTTTAGTCCTGCTTGGGCTTGCTTTCAACTTAGTCAGGAAAATCAGTTTCGATTTGTGGCTAATTTACTAGATTCAAGTCAAGTTGGAGTCAAGCGGATACTGTTTTACCGGTTTAGTATTTAACTTATGAAAGGAGGATTAGCAAGATGACACAACAAAGAGTTGTCGAGCCCGTACAGGAATGGTTACTTGCTCAAGGTCGCTGCACCGGATGCGGTGAGTCACTTGAGGAAGCTGAGAAGCAGGAGTGCCAAGGGTTTTGGATGGTTATATGCCAGTGCGAGCGCGTTTTTATATATGACGCGCGAACTGGCGTTTATCGAAGACGTGCGTTGAGGGGTGTATCAAGTTGGAGAGGAGCGTATTAAATGACTTCTCGATCACCGCCTCGGAGGGGCGGAAAATACCAGCTAACTGCCTAGGGAGGGTGCCAGACGGCACCCTCCTTTTTTTGTTGGGGCGTATATGCCGGGGTTATAAAATTAGCTTGCCACACCGGGTGTGGTTGCCTGAATTATTGGAGATGGTAGAATAGTTTGTGGATACTGTTACGCTTGAGACACTGGGTGCGTTGGCGTTGGATTTGAAGCGTGCCTCTCTCGCCTTTTGGAACGGATCTACTTCTACAGGGGAACGATTTATTGCGGAGGTAGTTATCAGACAAAGGGAGGTTAATATGGATGAAGTTGATACAAGGACGCGAAACGTTTTAGAGGCTTTGCCGGGAGTTTTTTCGCAGGACGACACTAAAAAGAAGGCCGAAGATCTTTTAATGTACAGTACTCTTGTGCAAAATCGTGTTACGATTTCTTTGAAGCTCCTAAGTTAGCTTGATCTCTCTGCTGTTGGTTGATTCCGAAGGGAGGCTGCAACTTGCAAGACACTGGCGATTTCTTGAGAGTTGGGTTTGTCGCCTCCTGCTATGCGCTGGTCTGGTTGTACGACTACTTGACTAGGATCTACGCTTTCAAGGACTACTCGGAAGAGAACGTCGTCACCGTCGGATCCCCAGGAGACTGGGATGCATACTAAACCCGTTTTCGTTGCCTCTACGACCATGAAATAGTCGCTTGTAGGTTTGCCGTTTTCGCCAAGTCCTCGTACGACTGTCCCCGGCTCTAGCGGTCTCTCGTCTACTCTTTCGGCGGTCATTTGGCTAAATATAGATGCAGGGAGTGGGGATTGCAATAGCTAGTTGTTTATCGTAGATTTAATATCGTTGCCTCAAATGGAAGATCAAAATTTAACCTCAACTTCGAATGCTATGACTTTGGTGAGCGTTGAGAGCTCGATTAAGCATAATTTGGCTCAAATTGCCAAGACTCGGGCGGACTTAAAAGTCCAAAAAGAGATGGTTGATTCTTTTTTGGAAAATGATCCTTTGTATATGGAGCATGCAAAAGCGGCTAAGGATGCGGCGGCTCAAAAGAGTGCGACAAAGCAAAAGCTTTTGAAGCAATCTCATGCGGTGACCGTTGTTGATAAGATTATCGCTTTAAGGGAGGAAATGCGTGTGGCACAAGAAGCTTTATCTTATTATCTTGGAGAATACCAACAGATGACGGGTTTTAATGAGTTTGAGGATGAGAACGGAGAAGTGAAACAGATTGTGTATGTTGCAAAGTTAGTAAAAAAAGCCTAGCTCCAGACCCTATTAATTTTTCGGGTTTCTTCATGTGTTTCTTCGTTTGTGCTGTGGTATATTTCGGGCATGAGGGAGATTTGGCAAGAGTCTATAAGGGCGCATGAGTCGCCTCTTGTTGGGAGAGCGGTCGAAAGGGCGCGGGAGTTGCCTCTGGCAAGTTTGCGGGAGGCAGGTTTTTATAGAGATAGAGGCAAGTATTTCTTGAATATATCCTATCCGTCATTGCAAGCAATGTCTGAAGTAAGCGCGGCTGGCATTTACCCCCCGGCTGCTTCTGGCACTGGCAGAAGAGTTGCTTTGTATGTCCACATGCCTTTTTGTACTGCAGAGTGTTACTACTGTCATTACTATAAGAAATTTGGTCAGTCTTCTGGGGCAGTTGATACGTATCTTGGGGCCATTGATCGAGAGTTGGAGTTGTATCAGAGACAATTCGGAGGTCTCGAGGCTGTTTCTGTGTATGTTGGTGGAGGAACGCCAAGTTATTTGAATCCAGACCAGATAGACCGGTTGTTGGGGATTATCAAAGCACATACTAGTATCCAGAAGGGCGCAGAGGTTTGTTTTGAAATGCACCCAGAGAGTACGACAGCCGACAGGGTTTCTGTGTTAGTTGGTCATGGGGTAAACAGGGTGAGCATTGGCGTTGAGAGTTTTGAGGATAGGCTTCTGAAGGCTGAAAATAGGCGCCATACCGCTCAGGAAGCGGTAGCTGCTTTTGAAAGAGTGAGGGGTGGTGGTATTGCAAACGTTAATCTTGATTTGATTTATGGTCTTCGTGGGCAAGACTTGTCTGGTTGGGAATACAACCTTGATCGGATAGCTGTTTTGCAACCAACTTCAGCCACTATGTACTATTTAAGACTCAAAACGGGGACGCCTGAGTATAAGCTTTGGCAAGCCGATCCCAAGAGTTTTCCGTCGGATGAGGAACTAATGCTTATGCATATTATGAGTTTTGAAAAGATGGAGGGACAGTTAGGTTACACGCAGAGTCCTGTCGACTGGTTTATTAGAGATCCGAGCTTTTTCCACACATATCAGGATTACAATTGGAGGAGATCTGACGAGACTCCCCTTCTCGGTGTAGGGGCTTCTGCTTATTCGGCTATTGATGGTTGGCAGTATTACAACGTTAATGATACTGGCCGTTATCAGGCTGCTTTATCGGAAGCCCGATTGCCTATCTGGAGAGGTGAGCATCTTCCTCCGGAAGAAAGGATGAGAAGAACTGTTATGTTGGGTATAAAGATGGGTATAGACAGGTCGGTGTTTCGGACAACTTATGGGGTTGACGTAGTGGACGCGTTTGAGAGCATGTGGCAGAGGCTATCAGATTTAGGGTTAGTTGTTGTTACAGATCAGATGGTTGATCTTACTTATACTGGTAAATTATTTGCAGATGAGGTGGGGCAGGTTTTTTACTCTGCCGCTATGAAAAAAAGGATG
>Ga0155355_136_pt1 | contig 47001 bp, 47 predicted proteins | sample RifCSPhighO2_02_FD_106323 | JGI IMG/M metagenome (GOLD analysis project Ga0155355, IMG submission 106323) | Candidatus Blackburnbacteria bacterium RIFCSPHIGHO2_02_FULL_44_20
AAACTTCCGTATGACAAACCAAAAGAAGTAGCCGAAAATATAGAAACATGGGCAAAGAACTTACAATAATCATCTTTTTTCTTTGGAGTTTGCAAGCCTTAAGACAGGCCTTAAACTGGGTTTACTGGTGGCAAGTCAAAGAATACCGGTTTGACAGGTTTCGTTTGCTTTTAGAAAGTAAGGAAGGCAAAAAAAATCTTGAGATTAACCTAATAATCACCAAATTTACATGTCTCCTTCTAGCGTTATTTTTGGGTATTTATTATCCCGCTTTATTGTTATTTACTTGGCTCAACCTTAAGTTAATTAGAGAAGTGTTCCTCCGCCAGTTAAGAAAACCAATTTTCACACTTCGCGCAATTGAACTCTTTCTAACAACCCTGTTTGGAATGTTTCTTATCGTATTCTTGAGTTACCAGTCCGGGATCATCGCCTCAAATCTCGCTTTTGGAGAAATCTTGCTGCTCGGCCTTCCTGTGGTGGGAATCCTATGGTCCAGACCACTTGTTGAGAGATCGAAAACAAAAGTTATCAATAAAGCAATGTATAGACTTTCGATAGTTAAACCAATTGTAATAGGAGTTACAGGAAGCTATGGGAAAACAACGACCAAAGACTTTATTGCGTCATTATTGTCCCAAAAATACCAGGTAGAAAAAACCCCAACTAGTCAAAACACCCCCGTAGGAGTTGCCAGAAAAACAGCAAACCTATCTCGCGACACAAAAATCTTTGTTGTCGAAATGGGAGCATACAAAAAAGGGGAGATAAAAACAGTGGCGGATATTGTCAAACCGCAAATTGGAGTCATAACAGGAATCGAACCTCAACATCTTGCCCTGTTTGGTTCACTTCAAAACATCAAAGAGGCAAAATATGAACTCATACAAGCTCTTCCCAAAAACGGACAAGCTATATTCAATGGAAACAATACCGACTGCCTGGAAATGCTTGAGTGGGCAAGAAGAGACGGGAGAGAGGTTTTTGTCTGCCAGGTTTTAGATAGAGATAATCAAAAACGAAAAGCGGACCTGAGACTTAAAATCGAAAAGATTTCTCTGACCGGCAGCACAATAACCGTTCATTACGGCAGGATTAAGAAGACAATGGAGACCCTTATTCCAAGCCCACATTTATTACAAAACTTGGGAGCAGCAATTCTCGTTGCAAAAAAACTCGGAGTCAATTGGCAGCAAATTGAAAAAGGGGTAAAAACCCTAGATTTGTCAGGAAGAGCAATGCGAACCCAAAATCTCCCCTCAAAAGGTATACTGGTAGACGACTCCTATAACTCCACCCCTCATGCTTTTGTTGCCGCCCTAGATCATCTCAAGATGTTTAAAAAAAGAAGAATTGTTTTTATGACTGGAATAATTGAACTGGGAAAAACAACATATCAAGTCCACGAAGAAATAGGAAAGAAGTTGGGGCAAATTGCAGATGAAATAATACTTACCAACTCCGATGCCAAAGAAGGTATTCTGGCAGGCTTAGGAGATAATTCGAAGAAACTAGTAGTTGTTACAAACCCCAACAGACTCGCAGAGAAAATAAAGTATTATCTACGGCTTGACTGCGCAATACTTCTTGAGGGACGAATGCCCGCAAGCGTCAATAAAGCGGTACAAAAGGAAACCGAAAGAGAGAAACAATGAGAAGACCAATTGCAATTTCTCTAGCCCCAAACTATGAGAGAGACGATGTACTACTGGCAGTAAAAACTCTCATCAACCCATTCAAGTGGTTTAATAATGCAGAGGTTGAGAAACTAGAAAAAGAGTTTGCTGGCCTCTATGGCAACCATTACCATGCTCTTGCGGTCAACAGCGGAAGAGGTGCTGAATACCTAATATTAAAAGCCTTAGGCATTAAAGAAAGAGATGAAGTGATAGTTCAAGCTTTTACCTGTGTCGCAGTTCCTAACTCTGTTCGTTGGTTAAGGGCAACCCCAGTTTATGTGGACATTGATAATAACTACAACATTGATCCGCAAGACCTAGAGAAAAAAATTACAAAAAGAACCAAGGCAATAATCGTTCAACATACCTTTGGCATAAGTGCAAACCTTGAGAGGATTAAAGAGGTAATTCGCGGAAAAGATATAGCCCTAGTTGAAGATTGCGCGCATTCCTTAGGGGGTTCGTGGCAAACAAAAAAGATTGGAACTCTTGGCGACGTTTCTTTTTTCAGTTTCGGTCGGGATAAAGTCATTTCATCTGTATTCGGTGGAATGATTCTAGTAAATAATTCAAAGGAAACCTTATTTAATAGGTTAAAGAACGAAACAGACAATCTCTTTCAACCCAATCTACTGTGGTCGCTTCAACAACTTCTCCACCCAATAGCCTTTTCAGTAATTTTACCAGTTTATTCCTCAGGTTTAGGTAAACTCCTACTTCTCGGATTGCAAAAACTTAATCTTCTGTCGCGTGCAGTATACGCTTCCGAAAAACAAGGGAAACATCCAAAAGTATTCCCACAAAAATTGCCACCGATGCTTGCTATCCTTGCAAAAAACCAGTTTAAGAAATTAAATAGATTTAATACACACAGGAAGAGAATCGCAGACTATTACTTTAGAAGTCTTAGAAACAAAAAAAACATAGAACTTCCGCCTCTTGGTAATCAGGTCTGGTTACGTTTTCCGATAAGAGTAAAAAATGCCCAAGGACTTATGCACTTTGCAAAAAAGCGGGGAGTACTAGTGGGAGACTGGTATAAAGAAATAATTGCCCCCTGCCCTGATCCAACCGTTGTTGGGTATGAACGGGGAAGTTGTCCCAACGCAGAACATGCTAGCCGACATATAGTGAACCTTCCCACTTACCCCACACTTGCACTAAAGGACGCAGAAAAAGTTGTTCATACTATCAAGGAATGGCTAATTACTCAGTAAAATCAATTGAAAATAGAGATGAGTGGGAAAAAGCCGTACTATCCTTTGCCCCACAAACTTTTTTACAAGGTTGGAGCTGGGGTCAAACAAACGTTGGAGTAGGAGCAAAGGTGATACGACTAGGGTTTTGCCAAGATGATAAAACAGTCGGAGTTGCGCAAATCATTAAGGAAAAGGCAAGACGTGGCCCTTATCTGTTAATCCCCGGAGGGCCACTCCTCGATTGGTCCAACCAGAGACTGGTGAAGTTTGTAGTTGACCATATAAGAGATCTTGCTCAAAAAGAGAAGGTGTGGTTTATAAGGATCCGTCCCGAAGTCCCAGATAGTTTTGGGAGCAAGAAAGCATTTCTTAAGTTAGGGTTCCTTCCGGCCCCAATGCATCTTCACGCCGAAAATACTTGGGTTTTAGATATAACTCCCGAGGAGGAAACGCTTCTACAAGGAATGCGAAAGACAACAAGATATTTAATCCGTCAAAGTTTAAAAGAGAACCTCACATTTGAGGAATATACACACCCCAACGGAGCAGAAATACTCTGTACCCTCCAGAAAGAAACCGCCGCAAGACACAAATTCTCCCCATACCCTAAAAAACTATTTGAGGCAGAACTCGCGTCATTCAAAGAAAACCAAGAAGGGAGTCTGTTCGTGTGCAAATATGGGAAAGATGTACTAGCAGCAGCAATCATTATTTTTTATGGCCATATCGCCTATTATCACCACAGCGCATCAACCCTTATTAAATATCCCAAAGTCCCTTTTTCCTACTTTCTTCAATGGCATATTATCAAAGAAGCCAAAAAAAGAAATGCCCGGACCTACAATTTTTGGGGTATTGCCCCAAGCGATAATCCAAAGCACAGGTTTGCGGGGGTAACAACCTTTAAAAAAGGTTTCGGTGGAGAAAGAATCGACTGGCTTCACGCCCAAGATTTACCAGTAAGCCCATTTTACTGGCTGACCTATATTTTTGAAACACTACGTCGAATCACAAGGCGACTTTAGTTCGCGATTGGCATATAATCTTTAAAAGTGACCACATATAACATGCTCCCCATTGCCCTTGGACTTATACTTTTTTCCTTCTTAATAACCGGGGTCTTGGTAATCCCATTTATCAACCTTCTTTATTCCTTGAAACTCACACGCCGTGTCGAAGCTCCCAAAAAAGGAAAGATTCCACTCTTTGATAGGCTCCACGACGGAAAAGCTGGTACTCCTGTTGGAGGAGGAATCTTATTAATAGCTGCCGTCTCATCTTTGTTTGCAATTGTTTTTCCACTCGTATCCTACCTGGGAGTTTTTATCGAAACAGCCTACCCCCCCCACATGGAGCTCTTTGTTATCTTTTTTACGTTTATCTCCTTTGGTTTCCTGGGATTGTCTGACGATCTTCTTAAAATCTTTGGAAAGGGAAAAGCCGGAAGTATCGGGATCTGGTTTGGTCTGTCTCGGAGAGTGAAGTTTACCCTTCAATGCATCTTAGCCACAATTCTCAGTTTTGTTATCTACAAATTTTTAGGAATCCACATACTCCACATCCCGCTATTAAACCAAGTAATAGACCTCGGATGGCTTTACGTCCCCTTTGGCGCGTTTGTGATTGTTTCCTTTAGTAACGCCTTCAACATTACAGACGGCCTCGATGGGTTAGCATCGGGCCTTCTTATGATTTGTTTGTTGGCTTTCATAATAATCGCCTCAGAGAGCTTAGACACCCCTTTATCTGTTTTTCTTTCTCTTTGGATCGGCGCCCTAATCGCCTTTCTCTACTTCAATGTCTGGCCTGCAAGAATTTTTCTTGGGGACACAGGAGCCCTATCCTTTGGAGCAATGCTTGGGGTAATGGGTTTACTAACAGGGAGCATTGTCGCACTTGTCATTATTGGAGGACTCTTTGTTTTAGAAGTAGCCTCCTCTGCTGTACAAATCCTGGGTTGGAAAATCCTTAAAAGGCCCATTCTTCCCCTCGCTCCGCTCCACCATGCGCTCCTAGCAATAGGATGGGAAGAACCCAAGATTGTGATCAGAGCATGGCTCGCGGGCCTTGTATTAGCAATCCTCGGTCTCTGGTTGGCTTTCATTTAGGCACAAGCCTAAACAAAGAAGGTAAAAATGTCTACCCATGAAACTGTCTCTTCGTCCCCAGAAAATATCCTTTGACAAACCCCTCCTTCTTGCCGCAGTAGGTTTATCCATCTTTGGGTTGGCCATGGTTTTTAATGCTTCTGCAGCAGATGGAGCCAAAACCTTTGATGATTCCTTCTTTTATCTTAAACGCCAGGTAATGTGGGCGACCCTTGGGATGCTTTGCATGCTCATACTCTCTCAAGTCAATTACAAGGTTTACGAGAAACTAAGTGTTCCTCTCCTTGGGGCAACCCTTTTCCTTCTTGTGTTGGTCTTGATACCCGGGGTCGGTATTTCAACCCTAGGAGCAAGTAGACGTTTGGCATTAGGCTTCTTTGGGATTCAACCAGCAGAATTGGCAAAACTTACCCTAACAATCTTTCTTGCAGCTTCTCTTTCCAAAAAGAACTCACTACTTCGTTTTATAGTCCCAACAGGCCTAACATGCCTTCTTATCGTGGTTGAGCCGGATCTTGGAACTACGATTATAACTGCCGGAATTGCCTTAACAATCTACTTTGCCAGCGGAGCACCGCTAATGCAATTTTTCAGCCTTTGTGCCTCAGGAGGAATCCTGGGTCTTATCTTGGCGTTGACCTCAGGCTACAGAAGAGAAAGGATCATTACCTACCTCAACCCTCATTCCGATCCGGTCAATAGCTCCTATCATGTACGCCAAATTCTAATTGCGCTAGGTTCCGGAGGATTGTGGGGCAGAGGTTTGGGGCAGTCTAGGCAAAAGCACTTGTTTCTGCCCGAGCCGGCAACAGATTCCATATTTGCAGTAATCGCAGAAGAACTAGGGTTTATCGGAGCAAGCCTTGTGATTGCAGTTTTTCTCTTTCTTATTGTGAGAGGGTTATCTATAGCTGCCCGTGTTAACGATCCTTTTGGGAAACTCCTCGCAACGGGTATTACCGCCTGGATTGCAATTCAAGCTTTTATTAATCTTTCCGCAATGGTAGCGCTTGTCCCTCTAACTGGAATTCCATTACCTTTTATCTCCTACGGGGGCTCGTCCTTGTTTGTTTCATTTTGTGCAATCGGAATCCTTCTCAATATATCCAAGCACGCGGGCAAAACACGCTAAACAGTGAGGAGTTAAAGGGTATCGAAGCTAGTATGGAAAAAGGCTGAAGGGTAAAGGTGTAAAGCCGTTTAACGAAACCCCCTCACCATACGAGCTTCCAAACCTACACCCTAAACTACTGTAGAATATAACAAATATGCGCGTAGTTATTACGGGAGGACACCTGACTCCGGCCCTAGCCACAATTGAAGTCTTGCGGGATAGAGACGCGGAGGTTTTTTGGTTCGGAGAAAAAAGAGCTTTTGTAGGACAAAAGAATCAAACACTGGAATACCAAGTAATTCCCGCTTTGGGAATTCCTTTCTTCTCAATAACCTCCTGCAAGCTCCAAAGAAACGACTCCTTAAAAACTATCCTTAATTCTTGGAAGCTGGCAATAGGCTTTTTTCAAAGTTTGATTTATTTTTCGAAAATTCGACCTCACGTCCTTTTATCCTTCGGAAGCTATGTGGCCGTTCCGCCAACTCTGGCAGCTGCTGTGCTGGGGATCCCTATCGTAACCCACGAACAGACAACAGTCGCCGGATTGGCAAACAAAATAATCGCAAACTTTGCGAAAAAAGTCGCCGTAACCTTCCCTTCTGAAAACAAGAACGACAAGATCGTCTTGACTGGGAATCCAACAAGGAAACTAGTATTTGAAATTGCCAAAAAGAAAAAACTTCCCCAAAAACCCCTAACCATTTTTATAACCGGAGGGAGCCGCGGTTCGCACAACATCAACCTGGCAGTTGGGGAAATAGTTGTGAAACTCTTAAAAGAATTCAAGGTAATTCACCAAACAGGGTCTCTGGATTTTGACGAAATGGTCAAGATTTGGGGTGAACTCCCAAAGACACTCCAAAAAAAATACCAGGTGTTAAGTAGTTTTAGAGGAGAGGAAATTTTTCCAATAATAGACTTAGCAATATCTCGTTCCGGAGCAAATACTGTTGTAGAACTTGCCGCCCTTGGCGTGCCTACCATATTTATTCCTCTTCCATGGTCGGGCGGAGGAGAACAACTTAAAAATGCTCGTGCCTTTGAAGAAACAGGTTTAGGAGTTGTGCTTAGAGAAGAAGAACTCTCTCCCCAAAAACTTTTAAAAACAATAAAAAACATTGCAAAAAACTACTCCAGTTTTAAAAAGAATGCTGGGAAAGCAAAGAAACTGGCAAATCCACACGCAGCAGAAAATCTAGCAGACCTTACTTTTTCTGTATCCCGTAAATGAAGAAAAAACTACTCCTGCTGTCTGTCCCACTCTCATTCAGCCTCCTTTGGATAATGCGGGAAAACATAACGAACGCGAAATTTCTTGAGGCAAGACGTATCGAATGCAAAACACAATATGGACCTTGCGAGGAGGAGGACTTAAAGATAACCAACTCCGCACTTGGAGAAAACATAATAACTTTCAATGCAAAGCGCTTAAAAGAAAAACTCCTCCAGAGGTTTAAAAATGAAGAAGTTTTTATTCAAAGAGTTTTCCCGAGTACCATCGAAGTTGTCATCCAAAAACGAAAAGGCTACATCGCCTTAAAAAAAGAGGGGATCGGTGAAGGGTTTTTTGTGGTCGACTCCAACGGAACAGTCCTATCGTTCGCAAGAAACACCGCATTACCAAGCTTAGTATTAAGTACAGACTACAAAACCCCAGTCGTAGGCGAAAAAGTAGATTCCCGGGTAGTAACATCAGGAAAGCTCGTCAAGTTAACGTCCAAAATCGACGAAGTCAGGAAAGCCACGCTCTTTAGGGACCGTTTAGAAATAGTACTTCCGGCACTAATTGTAACTTATCCTGTGGACCTTGATCCAACTCTTCTCACCGGAGCTTTACAACTAATCCTAACCCGGACTAAAATGGATAATAAAGTGCCCGTCTCAGTTGACTTGCGCTACAAAAATCCTGTACTAACATATTAGTGTTTTTAAAGGAGGAGTATTAATTTTATGGCCAAACCTAAAGTTCTCGCAGGAATCGACATAGGATCAGCAAAGATCGCGTCATTGATTGCTCAATACGACGAGCTGGAAGACAAACTTAGTATTTCCGGTGTTGGAAGCGTTCCGTCAAAAGGTGTTCGAAAAGGTCAAATCGTCGATATAGACGAAGCCGCGTCTTCAATTATTGAATCTGTAGAGCAAGCAGAACGCATGGCTGGCTATAACCTGGACCAGGCAGTGCTAACAATCGGTGGGGGACATGTGGACTCCAGAAACTCCAATGGGGTTGTGGCAGTAGCCGATCCCGGAGGCGAAATAAGTTCGCAGGATATAGAACGAGTAATAGAAGCAGCTCGCGCAGTCTCCCTCCCGGAAGCCCGAGAGATCCTTCATGTAATTCCCAAAGAGTACCGAGTCGACGGCGAAACCCAAGTAAAAGATCCAGAAGGAATGAGCGGTGTTCGGCTAGAGGTTGAAACCCATTTGATAACCGGCTCCACAACTGCAGTTAAAAATGTTCAAAAAAGCGTTTCTGAAGTTGGTGTTACCCCACAAGGTTTAGTTTTTTCAGGCCTTGCCGCGGCAACCTCTGTTCTCTCCGATACCGAAAGGGAACTAGGGGTTGTACTTGTAGATGTGGGTGCTGGGACAACGTCAATTATCGTTTACATAGAAGGTTCAATTGCGCATTCCTCAGTCCTGCCAATAGGTAGTAAAAACGTCACAAACGATATTGCAGCCGGCTTAAGAGTCTCCCTTGATTCAGCAGAAAAAATAAAAATCATGCTCGGTGATAGAAGAAAGAAAGGGAAGGCAGGCGAAGAAGACAACGATGAACTGGATCTAAAGTCATACGGAGTTGAAGAGGGAGACAGAAAGGTTTCCGAAAAAACTCTTGTTGAAGGAATAATAAAACCCCGACTAAACGAAGTCTTTACGATGGTAGGGATGAATCTTGCAGATAGCGGGGTTGCAGGCAAGACCCCGTCAGGGGTTGTTATAACCGGTGGAGGCGCGCTTTGCGTGGGCGCAGCAGAATCCGCAAGACGAATGCTATCACTTCCTACAAGAGTAGGTACCCCCAAAGGCGTTGTTGGATTGGTAGAGGAAATCTCAAGCCCTGTTTTTGCGGCGGCTGTTGGGCTCTTAATTTACTCAAGCCGAAACCCTTCGAGTCGCGAAATGTCTTGGTCCCCGGCAAATATAATCTCCAAAACTTTCCGCGGAGGCCTCCCTGTTCGCGGCCTTGTCGGTCGCGCCTCAGATCTCGTTAAAAAGATTCTTCCATAAATCCCCAATTGCTAAAGGGGTGTACAATAAACAGCAGTACTTTTCAGTCAAATTGTCGGACTATCGACGGACATTACCTCGGGGTTCTACACCCCAGCCCTTCGCCCCTCAACGAAAGGAGGTAGCCAAAAGACGACAAACGACCCGGCAGGGAAGCGAACACGAGAATGTGGTAAATTTAACCCCAATTTCCATACCACAAACTCCTGTCCTTCCCTGCCGCACCTTTTAGACAAGATGCTTGAGTTTTGAAACGAGTTGTATGTATGATTAAACGGTGAGCAATAAATTCTTCTATACTCTCGTCGCCTTAGCTCTTTTTTCTATCTTAGGTCTAGGCGGCTACTACTTCTATTTGCGTGGCAGTCCCTTGCCAACCGCCAAAAAAACTACCCAAAATATAACACCAACCCCGCAAATAACGACAAAAAGATCAGAAGTTACAGATAATACAGACATCGGAAGTTGCACATCTCTTAAAGAAAACAAAGTCGTAAGCCGGATAGAAGTCGCAGAATATAGCGGTAAAAAAACCGTTATCGGGTCAATGAACGGTAAAATTGCAAGTTTGACAATAAGCGGCACTTCGGGAAGATTTGACCTTGTTCCCAAAGAAGAAGGGGAAAGTTTAACGCTTTCTCTAAATGAAAAACCAGGACTCGTAGAAGATGCCAACGGAAAAGACATTGGCCTTAAAGGTTTAGCAAACGACGCCGAAGTTGTCGCTCAATTTAACTGCTTTCCGAAAAAAGAAACGGACAATATCCTCATAACCCGAGTAGTTGTGAATAAGCTTTAATTATCTCTAGCTTCTGCTATCTAGCGAAAAGATCCCCAAAACGACATCCAAGCACCTATCACCCAGAATAATACCCCGCCTACACCGGTTAGAACTAAAAGTGGCGGTAATGCCGCTGCTAAGAAAGTGATAGCCACAGACATCTTTACCCATCTTACTCTTCTGGTCAAAGCATACGTTGCGATCCCCACCAAAAAGGCTGAAATTGTTCCAACCACTAACACTATTTTAACCGCTGAACTCGTCGCTTCAAGAATCGAATCGGAATTAAAAACAACAATCATAGCTGAGGGTATAAGGGAGAAAACAAACGAAAAAACCACTCCTAGAAACTGAACAACAAGAAAAAGTATAATTCGAATTAGCCCAATTTTGGGTTGAGTTGGCCTCATAGGAGGGGTACCTTGAAAAAGTATAGCTGGTTTAGGCACTTGTTGTACACCGTGCTCTTGCTGGGTCTTCTTCTACCGGGAGGCACGTCAACCGCACAAACCAAAATCGCTTGTAACGAGCGTGTCTTATTGCTGTTACAGGGAATTGAAACCGAATACAGCAGTTGGACAGAGACGTTTGGCGACATAATCAACGCGGCCGGACCACGATACAACAAGGTTCTTCCGTTTAGTTACAATCTCCAGGATCGAAACAACTACACAAAGAAAAACACTCATCAGCATTTATCCCACAGTGTCAGCGCACTCAGGCAAACAATCAACGAAGAAATCCAGCGCTGCCCCGGAGTTTCGATAGATCTTTTGGGACATAGCCTGGGCGGACTGATTGCACTAAACTACACTGGAACAGAGGAGCAAGGACCTGCGCTCAGGCACATCAAACACCTGGTAACCCTCGACAGCCCCGTGAACGGTAGCAGTAAAGAGACGATCCGGGTGATGGCTGACAAGGTTAGTTACGATCTCGCAGAAAGCGACGTTGCGCAAGTACTCGTACAACTCAATCAGGAGATTGTTCTGAACAGGAACATCGCCCTGGCAGAACGCCTGAAAGAAAAAGTCGTCATCCGCACTCTATCTTCTGTCGACGACGTTATGGTCCCAACGCTGGATGCAATGATTCCTGGGTTCGAGGTTTTCTTCAACCTTGGAGTCACAACAGGAGTAAAGTGTGCCTCATCAGCATACTGGGCTACCTGCGCCGGGCACGAACAAATCCTGCACGCCCAGTCTGCCATTCGGACCATCAAGGAAGCCCTTGCCGAGTTACCTCATGGTGAAGCCCTGCGGACCGGCGAGATAGCCTATACTGGTGCGGACGGCAATATCTGGCTTGCCAGGCTTGCCACAGGCGAAAAGAGGAAGCTAACTCAAGACGGCCAACCTATCGAGAGTTATGCAAGGCACTGGTACTCCAATCTTGCCTGGTCGCCAGACGGCACAACGCTTGCCTACACGCGGATAAAAGCAGACCACTCGACAGAACTCCTGCTTACAGATGTTTTCTCAGGACGAACACGAGTTGTTGCCAAGGGCGCTTTGCCAAGCTGGTCTCCTAGTGGTGAGTTTATCGTGTTTCTCGACTCCGCAACCCAAAGTTTGGGCTTCTTTGTCGGGACGATCGCGGTCTTTGATGTCCAAAGGCAACGGATTTTGAGTCACGGAAGCTCCAACGTCGCGCTCTACTATCCGCCCAGCTGGTCGGGTGATGACTTCGACAACTTATGGTTTGTTTACGCTGCCACCGATACCAACAGATCACCGTACAGTCGTGTCGAGGTGGCACATATCGGCTTGCCGCGTACAAGTGGTCTGGATTTCTCACTTACTTACGATAAGCAGTTTTTCAACGCTCAATGGAGTCCTTCCCAAGGCAAGATTGCCTATATGTCTGCTCAAAGATCACGCCCGGCGGCGGTGATGGTTTACGACTCAGCGACCCAAACCAGCACCAAAGTCTTGGATGTTAGCATGAGTTGTGGACGCGAAATGGGCATGGTGGACTTTCAACTTTCGTGGCTTGGCCAAACCTCCAAGTTGCTCGTTGGCACAGCCTGTCGTCAAGACGAAAAACCAATTTTCTGGCGAGTCGACACGGCAAACAACAATGTACAGCGATTCACAGTAAAAGGCGCCATTGCCGTCCCTTCATTCGACGGTGGGGCGATCGCTGCGGTGGACTATACTTGCCGAGAGAAGTGCGTGTCAACGCTGACTATTACCAATGCGTCTGGTGGTGGGGAAGTTGTCATCAACCAAGCCGACAGTCCTGCCTGGAATCCCAAACCACCCCAAGTGCTTGCCGCCCACAACCCCGGAGAATCCCGCACCACATAAATTCTCCCACAGGGTACCAAAGGCAGGGCCGCCTATCCATCAAGGATGGCCCTGCCCTTTTCCATTCGTTGACACCCTAGTTTTCACTGCATAACATGTAAGATGTGAACGACAAAACCCCAGTCACTAAAAAATACTTAGACGAACGACTAGAAGGGTTGAAAACCGAACTTCACAGCGAGATTAAAAACGACCTGCTGGAATTTAAAGATGAAATCCTTAGTGAATTGCAAAAAATAAGAGACAATTTTGACGCCCACCAGTTTTCTCACCAGCGTATAAACGACGATCTAGCAGACCACGATGATCGTCTTGTAAAACTAGAAAAACCCACCTCGTAACACACTACAAACATCACACATCGGAAGTGTGATCCATACCCAATTTCAGCGTCTAAAAAATTGCAGAGTAGCCTGAGAAGACTACCTCTTTTTCTAAAAGTTGGCTTAGGCAAGCAAAAACAGGAGGGATTTTTAGACCATTGACGGACTTCTGAAGGCTTCTAACAACGAGTTCTCGATTAATTCTCCATCTTGCATATCCATACCCTCTAGATGCCTGTGGTTGTTGGGCGTATTGCCCATAAATGATATAGACTCTTCGGTGAGAGAAACCGTAAACCCCTTCTTTCCCTGGCTAACAACTGTCGGCCAATTTACTCTAATTACTATCTTTTTGCCGTCTTCAACAACCTGGCTAGAGAACTCTAGCGGTGTTTGGTCTCTCAGTCCCTCCAAAATATCTAAAATTCTCGAACCCGACAATACATCCGCAAGTTTCCTCGTGGGTTTAACAACCGAACCCCTTTCTTTCCCACTAGCAATTTGCTTAATTCTCTCAACTAGGCCCATTATGGGTCTTAGTCTATTCCGGACCGGACCAACTGTCAACATCCACCATCTCTCTCGGTGTGAGTCTGGCGCTCAGAGCAATGTGAAGAACCCTGTTTGCTTCAAGAGAAAAAGGGCGCGGAATGATTTTCCTAAAGTATATAGCTTGACTGGGCTGGATCGTGGTGTATAATTTTCGCTATACCATGACTGGAGAAAGAGTAAAACCTGAAGCCATGATTCCCGAAACAGCCAGCAGAAAGGAAATAGAAAGTAGAGTAGATGAGCTATTGACTCGAGGCGTAGTTGAAGTGGCTGATAAGGAACATCTTCGGGCCAGGTTGCTGGAGGAAGGCACAGTTTTAAGAGTCAAGCTGGGAATTGATCCTACGGGCTCTAGGTTACACGTAGGTCGGGGATCTACTCTGTTAAAACTGAAAGAATTTCAAGATTTAGGACATCAAATTGTGATAATTATCGGTGACGGAACCGCACAGGTTGGCGACTCATCTGATAAGACAGGTGCCAGAAAAGGACTCACGCCGAAACAGATTGCAGATAATATTAAAGATTATATGCAGCAATTTGCTAGGATCCTTGATGTTTCAAAGCTGGAATTAGTTCATAATGCTGATTGGTTGGAAAATATTTCACTGGATACACTCTTAAGACTTGCATCATGTCAGACAATGCAGGAAGCGGTGGGAAGAAAAAATTTCTCCGATAGAATTAGTCGGGGCGACTCTGTTTCATTTGCGGAAGCATTTTATCCTCTTCTTCAGGCGTATGATTCTGTAATGATTAACGCTGATGTTGAGCTTGGGGGGACCGACCAAACGTATAACCTCACCAAAGGACGAGATGTTCAAGAGGCATATGGTATGCCTCCTCAGGATTATATGACCACCCAATTGCTAATAGGTCCCGATGGAGAAAAGATGAGTACTAGCATAGGAAACTGCATATGGATCGACGACACTCCGGAGATAAAATACGTTCAATTGATGAAGATTGCCGACTCCCTTATACCCACATATCTAGAATGTGCAACTCGACTTCCTATGGATTTTGTAGGAAGGTCAATACAAGAATTACACGATGGGACCGCAGATATTGTAGCACTGAAAAAGGTTTTGGCACATGAAGTAGTAAGACTCTATGACGGTAATGAAGCTGCCGATAACGCTGCAACATATTTCCAAAGTACTGTTCAAAGGATGGAAACCCCAGAATCAGTTCTAAGGAGTAAGCTTGAACCTGGAGATATTAGCATCAAAGCTCTAGTGAGCTTGCTAGTTGAGAAAAACTTGGCTAGGAGTAAAGCGGATGTGCGGAGACTGATCGAGCAACACGGGTTCTATGTTGATGGTATACCAATTGACCCAAAAACCGCACACATAAAACTTGCCGAAAATGGAAGTTTCGTGATTAGGCTGGGAAAAAGGTCGTTAAACATGCTAGCAATCGAGGCAGAGTAAGTCTATGACTTCCTCCCTGTAATTCCAAGATTTCATTGTGTCACGATTTGATATGGGTATGAAAAAAGCTCCAACCAGCTTTTGTTCCCAGAATAGCCGGTCGGCCAACTTCCACCCCATCCTTCGTTAGGTCTAACTCTCGAGTGATCAGTGTTAACTGTATATCTGGTAAAATTTGTTTTTCTTATTAGTTTCTGGATGAACTTATCCTCATCCGATTGGATATTTACTCCAAGATGGTATGGTCGAGAGGATATATTATCAAACAATTCTTCTTCTGTTGAGTACCTGGTTACCCAGATGACTGGCAAAAAATAAGCAGACTGAACAAAGACACTTTTAGGATTTGGATTTAGGACCAAAACGGGAAACCCAAATTTATTGTTTGCCCTAATAAGTTTTGTTGGTGCGGCTTTTGACATATCAACATTTAATTGTTGAACCATTGTTTCATCAAAATTAAAATTAGGAGAAATATATCTTTCTATTCTTTTTGACAACACTAGTTGATTGAACCTTTTAAGGATTCTTTTTGAATACTCTTCATGGTTGCTGTCGTGAACAAATATTCCTTGGATTCTTTGGCAGCTTTGTCCAGTGTGAGTAAAAGCCTCCGTTAGTGAAGTTTCAATATCTTGATCCATATCGAAGTTACTAAGATTGCTAATCTTGACAACTTTAAAATCTGCGGCTTCGATTTCAGGATAGAACTCAACAAAGTTCTTAGAGCATAAAAGAAAGACTGTTTTTGCGTTTTTATGTCCACCAAAAAAATATAAAGCTTGTGCACACATGAGCTCTTTTTCTAGAACTTCCGGCCCACCACCAGACATTGTCTTTAGGTTCCCTCCATATTTTTGACAAACACCACTCTCTTTCCATATGTAGTCAAAAATTCTAGTCCCCCGCCTACTTGGACGAACCACAACTTCATTCCCTGCAACCAGTGCGTTTAGAACTGGAACTATCGCTGTAACTAATGGTTCGTTAAACGATAAAACAAGTATGACCTTTCCTTTTGGCTTCAATTGAGAGTTGAAAAAGTGTGAATTGTTTTTAGAGTAAGAGAGTAGATACTGATTAATAAACTGAAAATCAATTTTTATTGAATATTCAGTATCTTGAGTGCATTCATTGTTTAATTTGAAAATTATGCTCTTCTTTTTATTAAGCCAAGTAACCAAGTCGTAACATAAGGAATCCACTTCAAACTTGTTATTCATGATGGATGAATTTAACCTTATTGTTCTTCTCTCTATTAAAAAACTGTGGGTCAGCATGTTCAACAATAAACCTGGTTCTTGTCTGTTCATATATCTTTTCCGTCAAGCTCTTAATTATTTTTTCATCATTTTGGACGAGACTAAGAAAAATTTTTGGCAGAAACTTTATGTCATTATCTTTCACAACTATTTGCATGTCTCCACCAAAAAAGCTTTTTCCTAGATATTCCCTAATAAAATCCCTCAGCTCATAAGGATCAATCTTTATTCCCTTAATAAATAGCGTTTCTCCGACTCTAGCCTTTATTCTGTCAATGCGGATTCTATGTCTACCGCATGGGCATTTACCGGGAATAATACGAGTAATATCCTTGGTTTTATATCGAACAATGGGGGAGGCGTCTTTTTTGAGACTTGTCAGCACAAGTTCTCCATACTCTCCTTCAGGCATTACCTTTCCGGTTTCAGGGTCTACTATCTCAGGAACGACATAATCGTCTATCACATGTAGACCTTGCATTTTGTCACATTCATAAGCTATTCCTGTATTTACTTCACACAATCCGTAGTGGTCAAATACTTTTATTTTGAGCTTCTTCTCGATTTCCCTTCGTATTTTATTGGAATAGACTTCACCAGCGGCAATAGCCCTAACCAGCTTGAGCCTACTACGATCAAAATCATTTGCAGCCATCCACTCATAAAGATAAAGCAAAAACCCTGGGGTAGCGATAACAGTATCTATTCCAAATTCAACCATAAAATCTACCTGCGTTTTTACAGGCTGAATTCCTGCAGGAAGAACAAAGGCACCAATACTCTGAATCGCATATGTATTTAAAGCCGCTCCACTAAACAAACCGTAACTCATGATGAACATAACTTTGCTATTTTTAGTAATTCCAAAGGCCCTCCAGGCTTCAGAAATTGCCTTTGAGCTTTCGTTAAGATCTTTTCTTGTTAAAAAAGAAAGGGTTGGCTTACCTGTGGTTCCTGACGTAGTATGTACCTCGATAATTTTATCTTCGGAAACTGCTAAGCCCCCATATGGATAAGCCCCCCTTAGATCTTCTTTTGTGGTAAACGGAAGACCCGACAGTTCGCTTATTGAATTTATTTTGTGCAGGTTTTTATCCTTGTAAAGCCGTGTCCTTTTGGCCGACATTATTGTCTTATTGAGATTACTCAGGATGGTTGAACTTTGAGAACTCATAACTATTTTGCATCCCTCATTTCTGACAAAGTAGTTTTTAATGCTCTTTCAATATCGTCTATTATTTCCTCGTGAACTGGAGATAGGAAAACTGTTTCTGTTGGTAAAGGAGGGAATAAAATATTTCTGTCGGCCATCTTTTTTATAAACATTTCGTAAAGTCGTGTGTTGAATCTTTCATTTTTTATCCCTCGTGGGAGATTCATTTTATATGTCTAACATACTCAAGATTCACATCCTTTCGTGTTGGGTCCCGACGATTCGGTTGAAGCGACTCAATCCTGACATCAAGCCTCATCCCAACCTGGATTTTTGGCGGACCACCAAAGACACTCATCTATTTTACAATGTTAATAGGCTTGCCTGCTAATATACTTCCAATGTCTTCCACAACAACATCTGTGCAGTTATAAAGACTTTCTAAACTATTGAAAGCTATATGTGGAGTTACAAACACATTGGGAAGCTGCCGCAGCTTGTTGTTAGTTTCCAGATCGAAATCTAGAACGTCTACAAAAAGGCATGATTTCTTCTTTTCCGAAATAAATTTATATAAATCATCAGGATTGAAAATCCTTCCCCTAGCGGTGTTTATTAGTCCAACATCTGCTTTAAGATGATCAAAAAAGGACGTTTTATTGAGGAAAGCAACAGTTTCTGGGTTTAAACTGCACGTCACCACAACAAAATTAGAGTTAGATGACAAATGCTCAAGAGTGGGAGAAAAGGTCAAAAATCCCCTATAATCATCAAGTTTTTTGCCGTCAGGGTGCTTTGTATATGCAAGAGTGTTTATGTCTAGTTTTGACAATATGTTTGCAACATATGCACCAATATGTCCAAGACCAACAATTCCTACTGTACTGTTTGTTAGACAAACCCTTTGAGAATCAAGCACCCCAAAACTCTGATCCAAAAAAGAGGCTCTTGTAGCCAGCAATATTTTACTTTGAAGGGAAAACAGTGCTGCTAAGGTATACTCAGCAACAGACTGCGTTGAATACTTCGGTGTATACATTAGTAAAGTATCCGAATCAGAAGCAGCATTTAACATCTCTGCACTTTCAAGGTCTTCTTTTCCGGTTGACAATACAATAATAGCTTTCAGGTGCCTATATTTTTTTATAAACGAGGGGGTGATTTTCCCGTAAGTTACGACAATATCAGCTTGTTTGGCCGCGTCCCCCAAAACTTTTTCCGAAGGCTCCTCTTTAATATGCATGAAGTCGGAAACTTTTGTAAGTCTCGCATAAGTCTCTTTCTTAAAAAAAATATAACCTCCAACAGCAACAACTTTCATCGGTTTCCTCTAACAAAATAACCAACAACCTCCTCGTAGGTTGGAAAATGGATATTCTTGTTTTTCATAAGGGCTAACACTTCTCTTACATCCACCTTCTTTTCTTCTGCAATTTTGTAAGCAAGATCCAAGGAATGTTTCATTACTCCATATTTAGCCATCAATATATTTTGCTTCCGTGCACCTCGCGACCTCTCAAAAAGAGATGAAACCACGCTATCGGTTAGATCAACAAGCTTCATGGAATCTATTTCCAGATTGTAACCAGAATCCTCAAGTACATTTATCAATATTTCAAGCTGAGCATTACCAAGATCCCTACCTAGACCAAGCAGTGTTCCGTCAACAAAGTCTGCACCAGCTTTAACAGCCGACAGTGAATTAGCCACAGCCAAATCATAATTTTGATGTCCATGGAAACCCACTAATATATTACTATTAGTTTTTAGGAGTTCAATCTTTCTAGTCACCTCATTTGGTAACATACCGCCCGTACTATCAACCAAATAAATTACATCTGACCCCAGGTCTTCAATGAATTTAAGATTTTCTAATAGATCTTTATCTGAATATAAAGTTGACAACACCATGTTCACTGAAACAAACATACCTTGCCTTTTAGCCTCACCAACTAACTGAGGTAATCCCGACATTGGATGGGGACTTCTGTATCCTATGAATCCAACCCTTAAAAAGTCAAGGCCAAACTCTCCAGCCAGTTTAACATCATCAACTTTGCAAATATTTACATTTGCAAACATTCCTATTTTGGCATTGATGTTTATCTTGTTTATTAAATCAAGATATTCTCTATCTGTATGGGCCATAGCCCCAAAATCTCTTTCTCCCCCCAACCCATACCCATGCCCAACTTCTATATATTCAATCCCAGCCTCGGCTAAACCCCTTATTAAAGAATCCACGAAGTTGAGCGAAAAATTCCAATTATTCTCATAACCCCCATCGCGGATTGTTACGTCAACTATTTTAATCATTTTCAAACTAATAATTTACATTAAAAATCTTTTTTACTTATACTCATCATAATATCGCATTAATTTACTGAACACTTGCATAATTAGTTTCCTTTTGTCCTTTCCTTCAAAACTCTGTGGATTTATAGTACAAATACTAAACACTGCATCTTTAATATTTGGCTTTAAAGTCTCTAAGTCTTTTGCATAACTCTTCAAAGCATAAACATAATATCTACGATTAATTGCATAATGTAACTTAGATATCTCATCGATTATCAGTTTCAAATCTGTAATTTCTTCAAAAACACTTTTCCATATAGGGCGCTTCTGCCACCAAACAAATTTTTGCTCCAATCTCTTTTTGTAAAGTTCAATTATTTCAGTGCGAATATCCTCCGGGTAATTATAAGCCTTATCCTTGAACTTTTTCAAAACCATACCCTTATCTACCAAAAAAAGAGATTCAAGAAAAACATGTTCCACAAAAGCCTGAGTTCGCTCAAAAAATTCAACAGAGCTGTTTAAACTACACAATTTGGCACCTACCTCTTTGAGGGTATAAATGTGAACACCAACCTCTATACCATTTAATTCCCAATATTCACATAAAGTGTCTAGAAAGTATTCTGGAAAACTTGGATCGTAGTGAATTTTACCGGACAGGTAGTTTTTTATTTTCCCCTTGGATTTGTCACTATCCAAGACAAAGGCTATATCTAGATCAGAAAATTCATGGTAAAAGCCAGTAATACGAGACCCATGAACCCAAAAACCTCTTACAAAAGAAGATTCTGTAGAAAAATCATATAAATCAGATAAAAAACCCTTATAGGTTAACAGACCAGGGTAAGAAGAAATTAACGTTTCAAGTTTAGAGTCACCACCATTTACTTTCTTTTGTAATTTTGACATGTCTCCTATTGCTCGCTCTCAGCAAGACACTACCATTTCCCCCAAAAATCCTTTCCTTTCGACTCGAATCCCTCCTTGATCGATAAGCCGTCTACCGTGTGGGTCTTTCTTATATTCCATAACCAAATATTATCACAAATTAGGCCCGCATTGGACTTTTTCTGCTCATAAATTGTCCAGCCTGTACATCAGAACTATACGGATACATCACACATCGGAAGTGTGATACAGGGAATTTGACAAAGAACAACACGCACTTCTAATATAAAGTATGGAGCAGGCAAACCTTCCCCAACAAAAACCCTCCTCGGTTGATCCCGCTTGCTACAATTAACCAGTACTTTAATAAGGAGGTGGCCTCAAACGAGATTTGTTTGTGCGCTGAAACGTTGATGTCCCTAGTTTGTTGGTAGAAGGAGCCACACAAGTGGTAGAACGAGACGGCTCAAACGGATCAGACAACTCCGACGGCTCTAGCTCTGGCGACCGAAGCGGAGATGTCTATAGCTCTGATTTCGGTGATGTGGACCGCGGGCATGTTGACCTCGACAAAGACGGCAAGGGCAAAGATCATTCGACGTCAGTGTCTGACGGCGGTGGGCACTTCTCCTGGGATACCGATTCCAGGACTGGCGAGGTGTCTGGGTCCCATGGGTCGCTACATGGCGACAGGGATCGTGATCGCCTCCGCTGCCCACCACACTCAAAAATGAAAGATCAAACTTCCTTATCAGAAAAATTTTTAGAATACCTTCGAGAGACGGTCTCTTTTACTAAGAACGGTCTTGGGGAGGAAAAAACGAGAGATATATTCTTGAGGGTATTGAGAGACTTTTTTGGCGGAAAAATTTCTCTAGGTGACTTAGAGGGCATAGCTTTTGATTTATATAGCCACAACAGGTTTGTGGACATGGAGACAGAGTGGGAACACGATCTCAACCGTGCCCTGTCAGATGCAATAGACAAGGTTTACTATTATGAAAGTAGAAGTGAAGAGGAAAGAGATGTCAGCGAAACCGAGTGGTCGGGTATAGAAAGGATAAGAGATTACTATGAGAACAACAAACATCTAATCGAAGAAAAAATTGTTTGACAAAACACAGATAGAGATTCTAACATAAGGTATGGAGCAGGCAAACCTCCCCCAGCTTATTGGTCGTCGTAATTAATATATTTTACGCAGTTTATATCCAAGCCACGTTCCCCGATAGCCACGTTATAAACAAGTTGCATATCAGGGTGAACTATTTGAGAAGAGTCCAGGTGTAGAAATTCATTTTTTGTAAACCACTTACCCTCTTTAACTTCTGGATCTACGGGTCTACCCCTTCTCTCTTTAGCCAATCTTGCTTCGAATACGACATAAAGCCAATTCTTGTCACTCTTTTTACACTCATAAACACCCAGCAAAGAAGTTATTCTTACATCGCAGCCCGTTTCCTCTTTTGTTTCTCTAAGTGCCGCTTCGGGTAAAGATTCGTTTCTGTCAACAGAGCCGCCAGGAAGATTCCATCTACCCCTTGAGATATGATTCTTGTCATCTTCCTTAATAAGAAAGACACGCTCTTTGGCGTCAATTAGAACTACACCTACATATGCGTCCATAAATTAAGACTGTCTAGATAAGTATTTCTTGTAAACTTGGTCTTTTTCCATTTGTTTGTTAAGTGATTCGTGTATTATCTCAGTCTTATTCTTTTTGTAGCTGTATGCAGCCCAGGATAAGTAAGAATCTTGTGCTCCTGTGAGTACTAAATTAAACCTTTTTTGTGGAATATTATCAAATCTTGAAACGGCTCATCCTATTCACTAAGTTAGAAATTCGTCTCCCAACAAACATCACACATCGGAAGTGCGGTCTGGTTAACCAGAAGCCGCAAACTACGCAGCAGGCATGCAGTGCGTCTGGTATACTATCCCAGACAAGTGAATAAAGTAGGCAACATTCCATCTGCCAAGATCCACTCCTCTGGCTTATTAATTCCCCTGATACCCCATAGAATCAAAAAATACACAGACATACTAACCCGGCAAGAACATGCTCTTAAGAGAAAATATAAGAACAGGAATCTGTCGCAAGTATTCGATACACTGCATCGCAAAATAATCGCAATTGGTCCGATAGCGGTTTGTGATTATCTATGCCTAGACCTTGGAAAAAAATGCCCGGAGACCATTCTATCCAGCATTGGCACAATTTCTCTCCAAATCTCAAGTCATGACGATGCTGTGGATGAAACACCAAACGATCAAAGTGATCTTGCAGCATTGATATACGCCGGCAACATTGCTTCTCTGGAAGCTATCAAAAATCTTATCGAAAATGGGTACAAAAATATAGCCAAGATCCTAATAGACATAGTAAATAGAAATCATTTTTTACAACAAAAAAGAGTTGAACTTTTATGGAAAAAATCTCCTAAAAATTTCTTAGACTATAAAAAAGGGGTCGCAGATGGGGCGGAACTTATTAAAATAGGTTCTCATACCGCACTAGAATTTTGCGGAAGGAACGACCTGCGAAAGAAACTCACAAAGTTCGCGACTCATTACGCCTTAGCCCTTCAATTGATAGACGATATAATAGAGGTCGAGGAGGACAGGAAATCGGGTTACCACTCCTTTCCATTGCTTGAAGGAAATCCTTTCACAAAATCAATCAACCAGGCAAGAAAAAACATAAAAACAGCAACTCACAGTGTTAATAAAGAGTGGAAATTCACAAAGTCTCTCCTAAAAAACGTAGAAGATGTGGTAAACCAGGTAGAAAATAGTCTGAAAAATGCCAAGTAAAACTACAAAAAAACCAGCAATAGCCCATTTCAAAGATTTTATAGTTTTAGTAACTGGTGTAATAATTAAGCCTAGGAACGAGATACTCGTTGTCCGCAGAAGCACAAGCAGTAAAACATTCCCCGACTTTTGGCAGCTACCGGAAGGCAAAATAGAGTTTGGCGAACAACCCCTGGAGACATTCAAAAGGGAAATAACAGAAGAGCTTGGCTGTAAACCATCAAGGCCCAAGATTGTACATGCACTCTCATTAATCTACCCGTTTGCAGGAAAGAAATTCCATCTCCTAAGAATAATAATAACTTCTAAACTAATTGGCAAGATTACCTTATCGTCAGAACACAATGAATATAAATGGATAAAACTTAAAGATCTAGGAAGAATAAAAAATCTCGTCCCCGGAACCAAAGAGCTTGTTAAGTCCCTACCAGCAATTCCTTAATGATCTTATTTATCTTCACTGGCTTTTCTGGGGCTGGCAAGTCAACTATCACTAAGGCAATCAGTCAGGCACTAAAACTGTCAGTTATTGAAGAAAGAAAAATCACCGCAGAGCTTACAAAACAAGCAGGGTATCAAAGAACACGAGATTGGATGGAAACTATCGGGACCTCTGGTGTAAGGGACCGAGCAGCTCAAAGAACAGTTGAGCTTATCCAAGAACAAGTTGCCCAACCAGGCTTTATAATAGACGGTTGTTACGACCCCAACTTTCTAACCCATCTTGAAACCGCTTTTCCAGAGAGCAGAGTTTTTGTAATCCACATTCACACAACCGAAGCAAATAGACGACAAAGAGTTACAGATCGGGAAGGCACGCCCGCAGAACAGGCAACAAAAGAGATGGAATTTATTGATGGACTAAAACTTGCAGCAGGAATGATGGAATTGATAACCAAGGCCCATTTTCATATAGAAAACAACGGCCCGCTCGACCACACAATAGCACTCTTAACAAGAAAACTTGAATCAGAGTTGGCACCAACCTCAAGCAGAGAAAGAAAATTTTAACCTAAAATGTACCCCCCAGAGTTAAAAGGCTCAATAAACACAGAACATATTTCGGCTGTCGACCAGTGGCTGACGGAAATACATAGTCGATGGACATCTGTTCCGGAGATAAGGATAAACCCAGATACACTAAGGCATCTGGCAGTTATTTGTGACGGCAACAGACGTGCTGCAACAAAACGAGGAGTGGCACCACCTTTTCTGGCACACCTAGCAGGCGTAGAAACCGTACTTGCCATAGATAGAGCAGCCAGAGTCTGGGGTATTCCAACCTGTACATACTGGCTTTGGTCAACTGAAAATTGGGGAAGAGAAGAGGCTCAAATAAACTTTATGACCCAACTTGCAAGAACATATTTGACAAACCAAACCTTGCTAGAAGAATTTAAAAAGGACGATGTACGTGTGATACATATTGGAAGCAAAGTTGGGATTCCGCCAGACATAGCAGACGCACTAGCCAGTCTAGAAGAATGGACAAAACAAGCCACGAAACATACCATAAATCTAGCAATAAATTATGGAGGACGTGAAGAACTCGCGCAGGCTATTATTAAAATTGCTTCAGCTATCAACAACGGAAATCTTGAGCCTAATGAGCTAATAAAAAACCCTTCAATTATCGCAAACTACTTATACACAGCAGGACAAGCATCTCCAGACCTTGTAATTAGAACCGGGGTAACTGAAGATGAGTTGTCTCGCACAAACTGGTTTATGCCTCTTCAAACCGGAGAGTCTAGATTTAAATTTCTACCTGAAATGTTTCCAGAATTAACCCCCCAAGCTCTTATTGAAGCGATAAACCACTTCCTAAGTTATACCCCCCGAATGGGCAGATAAAACTCCAATTTGACAAAGAAGAGGGTGAATTCTAGTATTAAAGCATGGAGCAGGCAAACCTTCCTCAACAAAAACCCTCCTCTGATCTTCCTCTTATTCTTACAGCCATATTCGGAACCGTCGTCCTCTTTCTAGCCACACTCGCAGTCTTAAACTATTTCAATATCTTAAGTCTCTCAAAGATGTTCCCCGAAGTGCTTGGATGGTTGCCAAGACAAAAAACGGCCGGCACTGAACTGGCATGCCTCAAAACTAGCCCACTCTTCATCGGACAAACAGCAACAATAAATGGATTTGTAACAAGAGTTAAAGACAATACACTTACCATGCGAGACGATCAGGGGCAAACAGATAGTTTCGAAGCAGCACCAAATGTCCAAATTTATACGTTTCGAAGCCTAACCAAGCCCCCTAACACCTCAACAGGGCTAAGCGCAATTAAATTAGATCAGAAGGCGACTATCACTCTTCAGGCCGACGGGGGAGTATACAAGATTGTTTCTATATCCTACGTTCCAGTAGCCTCAAACCCTTGAAAAACTTGCAGACATATGATACAATAGTCTAACTATGGGATACCAAGAAAGGGGACTTTCTCTAGCCCCACCAAATATGCCACCCATGTCTGAACAAAAAACATCCCCTGTAAGGACAACCCCACCAGCCTTCGGAGAACCCCTCTCGGTAGTTCCCACGGTTGACGACAACAATCGTCGTGGGTTCCTTGCTAGGTTTGCAAGTATAGCTGGTCTGATTACGGGCGCGGCAATCTCCGGCTCCGCCATGGCACAAGAAAGACCAACCACGGAAGACACCTCCACGCTTCCTCCTGCTCCTGACGGAGAAACAGTAGCGGATGCCGCAATGGCAGTCACCGGCAACGAAGAGGGGAGAGACAACCCACCCACTTTTATCGAACGCCGATTCAGGGATACATACAGAAGCCAATCCGGTAGATTTGAGTTTAACAACCCTCCTCTTGGTGAAATAGGTTGGTATCTCGAGGACGAACAAAATTCACCAGAAGAGATGGAACAAATGGCAAATGATTTTGGCTTGAATTCTCTGAAAATAGCATATGACGACAGTTTGAAAAGAGAAGCCGGAGTTCCAGTGGGACGGCTTGTAATATGTAACCCGCCAGCAGGAGTCAGTGCTGATTGCAACAACCCATTTGGATTTTATACCCTGAACTTTACCAACGGAGGCAGAGATCTAAGAATCCTCTATAACATAACAAGAACGGACCTTGCATTGACACCAGTAGAGTCAGCGGCTCAGAACTGGGGTACGGAACTTACAGTAGCCATACCGCTATGGACAAACAAAGGTATCGATAGCCAACCTTACAAAGAATGGCGGGACCGTTGGCTCAGCCACCCCGAAACACCTCCGCTGCGGCTTTCTGCTCCGCTCAAAACAGCCTAGCTTTCAAAGTTATTTTTGCTGTAGTATAGTAAAAACATGCCCCGATTAAGGTGGATAATACTATTACCAGTATTCTTCTCCCTCTTTTTGTATAAGCCTCCACTCACGCGCGCAGCAACGTGTGCCGACTTTCCCAACCCCGCAAACGACGAAGATCTCAACAAGCGTTGCGCCTTCCTATTTGACCGTGACCTAACTTATGGCAGTAACCTTAGTTGTAGTGGCACACGTACTTTTTATCAGTGCCCGGGTGTATCAAACACATGTGCAGTTGAATCGTTCAATGGCTGTAGTGGCTACACATCAGTTTGTGCTTACAATAACGACGGCTATACATGCAATACATACTGTTCCGGTCTTCTTAATCAAGGCGGCGCCATAAACACTCCGCCCAGTGGAAGTGATCAGAATAACTACTGCGGTTACTATTTCGAAACTAACCCCAATGATACTCGCCCAAACTGTCCTGGTTGGTGGAGTGCTTGCCTTTCTAGCTGTACCGGAGCAGGAGGAAGTAATAACTACGCGTGTCCAACCCCTGCTGAATGTACTTCTGCGCATCAATGTATAACTCAAGCTCCAAACACCTCCCTAACAGCAAATGGTGCCGGCGGGCAGGGTGGGGGGTCTACAACGATTCCCAGTGGCGGCTCAGTTCAGCTTGCGTGGTCCTCCTTAAGAGCACAAACTTGTGACGCAGCAAGCACAAACAACGTTTGGTCAGGAGGTAAACTTCCGCAAGACTCAGCGTGGATAGGGCCCCTTTATTGGAGTTCAAGCCTGTCCACCTACAACTTTGTTCTTACTTGCAGCAACACAGCAGGAAATGGCAACAGTCCTGTCACGATGGTGGTTAACATAAGCCCCCCCTCTTCCTCCCTCTCCTGCACCCCTTCTTCCCAATCCATCCAACCCGGTGGTCTTGCCTCGTTTACTGCCAGCGGGGGAACAGGGACACTCTCCTGGTCTGCTCCAGACGGGAACCCCGGGATTGGAAGCGGAACCAGTTTTGGCCCCGTTCAATACGAAAGTAGTGGCACAAAGACCGTAACAGTAACTTCATCGGGCGGACAATCCGCCCAATGCACGGTCAATGTTGGAACTTGTACCGGCTGCAGCGCCTCCACAGAATGCAGTTCCTCAGGCGTTCAAAGCGGCCAGGATTCCTGCGGCAACCCATGTACTATCAGCGTTCCTTATTGTTCTGGGGCCACACCTCCCCCAACCGGCGGCGGCACCACTGAAGACTGTTCTACCTCGGCAAGCGCGACAGGGAACACCACAGGAAATGCCAGTACCGACATGCTTTCAGGCAGGAATCGTGTCGACTGGTTTGTGAATAGCACCTATATCGGCACAAACTCAGGCCCTTCAGCCGGCCTTACAGGGCTCACACCCGGGACCAGTTATTCTGCACAAGCCGTGCAATGGGACTCCGGCGGCGAGAACGAAAAAAGAGCATGCGACTCAAGTAGCCCTGCATTCACAACCGGTGGTGGAGGCAGTGGTAGTGGTGGCAGCGGAGGAACCGGTGGTAGTGATGGCTCTTGCGGGAACTGTAACGCTGCCGAACCCGCCTGCGGTTCCGTTTCCTGGGGAACCTGTTCAAATAACCCAAGCCAAAGCTGTAGCCGCCCGGGCCAAGCCTGCTCGGGAACAGGCCAGGTTCGTTTGCGATTTTTCAACGCAGACTGCACAACGCCATACAACCAACCCGAAACAATCAATCTTTTAGAAGACGACAATGACGGTCAGGAAAAACACAACAGCCTTTTTTATCCTTTGTATAAAGCCGAAGCACAAGGCTGGAGCTGTACCGATGATGAAGGAGTCCCATACCCCGGGGAAAACGCACCAAATATAGACGACGATAAATGCGAGACCGGACATTTCTCAAATGGTGTAAGCGCTTGCGAATTTGCCCCCTGGCATCCCTACAAAGATCCAGGCTACCAAATAAATGCCGATGGAACCATCGGGGGCTGTCCTTCTCAAAACATGGACGGCGGATGGTTTGACGAAGAGATATGCGACGACGAGGGCAATAACTGTTATAAAGAATGGAAACATTCAGGAAACGACACCTGTATAGAAACCCCAAATGAACCGTCAACATTTCCCCGTTGCTTCCGGCCTCAAACGAGCCAGCACATAGAAATCAAAGCTGGCGCCCCAACGCGTTCTTTCTCATTTGACGGAACATACGACGAGATACGAGCACGCACATTTGCCTTTAGCGTTGGTGCCCCAACAGCGTACAAGCTTAAAGTTATCGGTATGTGCTACGGCGGAAACGACGCAGCCTGCGCTGCCTACTTTTCCGGCGGAACAAACCAGGGCAACACGGTTAAGGAATTCGATACTCCAATTGCGGGCCACACCAATTATTGGGCAAACCCGTTTGAGAGTGTTAACTCAAACGCATTCGTTTTGGCATACGACATCTGCGTCAAAGGCACGACATATAAAATTTCAGGCCAAGTTTACCAGGACAATAATGCAAATGGAGCAAAAGATGGAGGAGAGCCGGGGTATGGCGGAGCAAGAGTTTTTGTAAATGGCAGTCCGCGCACTACCGATTCAAGTGGCAACTATATAGCCTCGGAACTTGCGGGAGGGGAAAACTATACAGTAGACTTGGAACTTCCTGCAGGATACCGTCTAACCCAAGGCCCAGATCCGGTAACAGTCTCCAATTTAAGTGGCGACACAACCGTTAATTTCGGTATCACCCCAATTGCTGTTCCATGGTTCCAGGTAAAAGACTCAGACATTGCTGCTTTCAACAATCTTGTCTCGAGAATTCCAGTTCAGTGTTCCGGCAGCTGCTCTCCTTATCTTGACTTAATAGGCGACGGCGGATTCCCCGGAGTCCCAATGTACGGTGGGTCAAATCTTAATTTGGGCTACGGACAAGTTTCCCAAACTGGATGGGTAGCAAATTCAAGATATTCCGGGGATCTTTACAAATATGCTTACTTCTTGAAAAAACTTCCGGCAACGGCAACAAACATATCCGGAAGTATTGCAGGTAGTTCACTAGTTTCCCAAAGCGGCTCTTCCTCCTACAATTGGTTTTATTCTAATGGAAATCTAACTATAACCGGCGACACGAGTATCGGTACCAAAAAGATTGTGTTGTTTGTAAACGGGACACTAACAATCCAAGGAAAAGTCAATTTAACCAAAGGCTCTGGATTCTTTGCGACAATCGCAGCAGGTGATATTAATATCGATCCGGGAGTTGCAAACGCAAGCTCTCCGGCAATTGAAGGAGTATACGTTGCCGATGGGATAATAAGAACCGGAACCAACAGCTCTTCTCCCGACTCAAAACTCATCATTCGTGGATCCCTCGTCGCCTGGAACTCAATAATTCTCCAAAGGGATCTTGACCCACCCCCGCGACTTATCGGTACAAACGAAACAAATCCTGCAGAACTTGTCGAATACGCGCCAGATCTTATGCTCAACTTTCCAAAAGAACTCCTGCGGGATAACCCTGTATGGGAAGAAATTGCCCCCTGAGATGTTACAGGAGCAAAAAGGTTTCGTTCCAATTTTTATACTTTTAATGATCCTCATCGCAGGGGCTACTGGAACATTTCTCTACAAAATAAACAAAGGCGAGATAAAAACAGCGTCCTTAGCAGAGCTTCCTATACCCCAAAGTATCAAAGAAAATTTTCCAATTAACCCCGAAAACCCTCAAAAAGCTGAAGAAAAACCTCAGCAAGACAGCAATACGCCAATACTCGTGCCAACTCCTGGACAAAGTTCTACTCCAACACCAACCCCCACACCCAACTCCACAGCAAAAACGACCCCTACCCCAACTCCTACCCAAGCAACAACCTCGGTAAAAGCGTCAACAATTACAAAAAAGGTATTAGCAGTAATCTACAATCCAGTCCTTAAAAGCGGAAAAAAGCTACATGAAGAAGCTGGATGGAACGATCCTATTGCCCAAACCAGTGCGGTAGTTAATTCGGTCGAAAAATCGTCAAGTGGTGTTGTTGATTTTGAGATTGAATTTGCAGAAAGAGACGAATGGCCACCAACAATCAACAAACCAAGACATACCGAAGACTCATATAAAAAGTGCCGGGGAATCTTTTCTGAATCAAATACTACCGATTGCGAATCAGGGGTGCATGCTGATTATGCCCAAATATGGAGCGAGCAAAACCTATGCTCAAGGATCTCAAGCGGCGCGATTGACGCGGTGTTTTTGTATGGTCCCGCCTACGCAGGATGGGACGAATTTGCCTATAAAATTCCTGGGAACAAATTTCCCTATAACGCCCCCAGCAACTATTGGTTGTATTACGGAAGAAATTACAACATTCCCGACTGCAACAACAAAACGATCTATGTTTTGGGATGGATCTACCAGCGGGGGACGGCAGAAGCACTTCACTCGTTTGGTCACTGGATTGAAACAGCTTTGGCTATGACCGTCGGACGAGGAGCTTGGGACGCAACCTGCAGTACCAGCGGCGATTTCAATAAATTCACCTGTATCAACAAGGACCTCAAATCAAGCTCTCCGGCAACGGTAGCCAACTGTGGCAATGTACATTATCCCCCAAACGGCACAAGCGACTATAACTACGCGAACACAAACGAAGTAAAACACACCTGTGATTCATATCTCAACTACCCAGCAACCGGTTCAACAAAAGAAGAAAACTGTAGTGCCTGGGGATGCAATCAACAGGGTTATCTTGAGTGGTGGATGTATCGGATTCCACGTCTGAGTGGAGCAACAGACGGTAACTTAAAAAACTGGTGGAAGTATGTGGTAGACTTTGACAACGCAGTTGTTGAAGCTAAGAAATAACACACCCCACATGAACATACTCTTCTTGTGAATATAATCTTCCCATGAACATGATTTTATTGCCAGGGAAAAGTAGCAAAAACAAAGTTTGGATTGAAAAGATAGAGACCAGCTTTAAAACTCATTACCCCTTAACTTTTACCCTTGATTATTCTCATTGGGAAACCGAAAACGGAGACCTGAATTTCGAGCTAGAACTAGAAAAGCTGAAAAACTTAGCCAAAGAAAAAGATGAAATAGTAATCTTTGCTAAGTCGGCAGGTGCAATACTCGCAATGAAAGCAATTTTTGATAAAGACATTAAGCCGACTGCTTGCATATTTGCAGGAACCGCAGTGGGATGGGCACAAGCAACACAAGAAAACTTTGATTCTTGGCTCCAAGATTATTCTGTTCCAACCCTTTTTATTCAAAAAACATCAGATCCTGCAATAGCTGCTGAGGATTTAAACGAGCTCTTAACAGATTCAAACGCTCAAAACTATAAACTTCTAGAGATCCCAGGTGACAACCATGACTATGAAGATATTAATTTGTTAGTTAACTCTTCGTTGGAGTTTATGAACAAACTGAACTTATAAGCATGGCCTTCTGGAACCACCTATTCCCACTCCGATTATTATTGAGACATAAAATCTTGCTTGTTTATAGGAAGATATGCTATACAAAATTGCAGTTTACCATTGCAAAGGCGCTGCTTAGCTAGTCCCCAAGCCCAGCGGCGTAAAGTAGGAAAGAGAGGTATAGACACATTTCTGGGGAATTAATCTAAGGAGTACGGTAAATTGGTTGCAGTTTTGAACTCAGGCCGCAGTAAAAGTTTCATAAAATGAACACCGAACGGACAACCGGCAAAACAACGGAAAGAGGAAGTAGAGTAGAAATCGGTGTTCTTATTATTGTCCGCAGTCCTGGTGGAAACGAAAATGAAGATCGGTGGATTGCATTTGTCTCAAACGGACAAGCTCAAATGCCTACCAAAGAAATGGTGGGCGACATTTTTAGACAACCAGAAGGACTAGAACCCAGAAAGATACTTCAAATAACGGACGGGTCGCGTTCAACCGAAATACAGGCAATGGAGATAACGCCCAAACAGGCGGCGCTAATAATTCAACAAACTCCTTCGACAAGATTGCAGCAAGGTGGCACATACAGACTGTTAAGTGTTTTAGAAACTGCCGGAACATCAGCACAAAATATTATGCCCGGAGTAAGAGAAGCATTAAATGTTTTTTATGCGGGCCAAAGGGTTTTCCAAGAGCTCTCCTTAACAACGTCTGATCTCATCAACATTTAACTTGACGACCCAACACCGTGTGATACAATGGCCACACTAATGGCTCTTGTAAAACCAGATACCTCAAGGCTTGCAAGAATAAAAGTAATCGCCGTTGGTGGCGGCGGGGGAAACTCGATTGCGCACATGATCGAGGACACTCAAATAGAAGGCGTCGAGTTTATCGCAATAAACACCGATGCCCAGGTTCTTCTCAATAACCCCTCAGAAACAAAGCTTCAAATTGGAGAAAAACTAACTCGAGGATTGGGTTCTGGCGGAAATCCTGAAATGGGCAAACAAGCAGCCGAAGAATCATACGAAAAACTAAAAGAACTGCTTCTTGACGCCGATATGATTTTTCTAACTGCCGGTATGGGAGGAGGAACCGGAACTGGCGCAACTTCGGTAATTGCCCAAGCTGCAAAAGAATCAGGAGCCCTAACTGTTGCAATTGTTACAAAACCATTTTCTTTTGAGGGGACAAGAAGAATGGTAGTTGCAGAAGAAGGAATCGAGGCATTACGACCCAATGTCGACGCCCTAATCGTTATTCCCAATCAAAGATTGATGGATGTTATAGACAGAAAGACAACCCTCGCCGATGCGTTCAAAGTTGTGGATTCAGTTCTTGCACACGGCGTTCAAGGAATCTCGGAAATTATAACAACCCCCGGTTTAATAAACGTAGATTTCGCAGACGTTCGAGCAATTATGAAAGACGCCGGATCGGCTCTCTTAGGTATAGGAACCGGAGTTGGGGAAAACAGAGCCCAAATGGCAGCCCGCGCAGCAATATCTTCCCCACTCCTTGAAGTCTCAATAGAAGGCGCCAAGGGAATCCTATTCAACATAGCCGGTGGTACAGATATTACGATGGCCGAAGTAGATGAAGCAGCACGGATTATTTCCGAAAGTGCAGACGCCGATGCAAACATTATTTTCGGCGCAACAATTAACGAGAAACTATCAGACCAGCTAAGAATTACAGTTGTGGCAACCGGCTTTGACGAAATGAAATCTCGACTTGGAAAGATGGTTCAAACCAGTAATCGCCCCGCCACTCCCCAACAACCCCAGGGTATTGTAAGTGCCGCGCCTCATGAACCACCAACAGTTTCTCCAACTTTTTCAGGATCGATTTTCAAAAGACCTCAAACCTCCTCAACCCCAACTTCTCAAAGTACTGCGAGTGACGACACAGACGACACATCAGGCGAAAAAGACGAATGGGGCGAAAAATTCGAGGTTCCGGCTTTCTTGAGACAGAACCGCTCTTAACTAAAAAAAGAGCGATAAATCGCACCCTCCAAGGCGACCCCTTAAAAGCGCCTATATATCGCACCGATTAGCTATCCTCTAGTAGTAGATTACTCAAGTCAAGCTCGTCTTTTTGACTCATGAAAGTTTCATAACCAACCGGGTACTTTCCTGAGAAAAAAGCAAGTATATCCTCTGGATGGATCCAATCCGATGTTTTTGATCGGACAAAATACTCATACGATGACGGCTGGGGTGATACAGGATTATATTCAAGTGCTTGTTTGTGAATATATCTAGATAGATGTAAAAGATATTCATCCTGCTCAACTTCCACAGCCTTATAAACGTCTTGATATAAGCGACCAACTCTCGCATTTTTCTTGTTAAAATACATAGTATATCGTGTACCCAGGGAGTTCATTAACTGATCAATAGCGTTGCGACTTCTCTGCTTAATAAGAAAATGAAAGTGATTAGGCATAAGGCAATATGCAATCATCTGCACCTCATCTGAAAAGTTATTTAAACGGAGAAGTTTTGCCGCTCGATCTCTTTCTGTAGGAGTGGAGTCGAGATCGGAGATAACTTTCATTAAAGTGTCTGCATCTTTTGGGAGAAGGTAATCTCTTAAGTAAGAAGTAAAGACATTATAGTCCTGCCGATCCTCAAAGATGTTTCTTTTCTCTACACCACGGTTGTAAACATGATAATAACCATTTTCAATGTAATACTTTACCACGTTCTTTGAGGGCATATATCAGATTAGCACGACAAATCGATAATTTTCAAGGCGACCCCTTGTAGAGACCGATAAATCGAGCCTTTTATAATATGTCGGTATGTTTGACACATTCCGTGGGCAGCGGTACAATAAAGCACATGTTCAAGAGGATTTCCATCCAACCAGCAGCCATTATTATAATTAATGGTTAGGTGATGCTGGTTTCTTGGTGGAAACTAAAAAGGAACCAGCCAAAAGGGCTGGTTTTTCATTTAATGGACACTGAACGCAAGGCAAACCATGAAAAAGCAGACGCAATGGCTATGGCACATGATGCAAGGTTGTGGCGACAAAGTGACGAGCTTCTTGCTAAATACTTTCCCAACTTCAGGGAACATCTTTTTGTGGATCGACCGGATTTTCCGCATGATAACCCGGATTCAAAAGGTAATGTGCCAGGAAACAAAACACAGGTCGATGCCACAAACCCAGGAAGTGACGGTTTAGTGGTTGACCAAGGAACAGTCAAACGCCTCCTTAGCTTCTTAGGTTAAATCGAAAATGAAAAAGACCCAAAAGAGATTTCAACCCGTTAACACACAGGTAAATTTTGTAGAGCTCGAAAAGGAGCTTCTAAAGTCATGGTATGAAGGGGGAATAGTGGATAAGTACCTCCATAAAAATGACAAGTCCGATAAAACATTTTCTTTTCTCGACGGACCAATAACGGCAAACAACCCCATGGGTGTCCATCACGCCTGGGGGAGAACGTATAAAGATATTTGGCAACGATTCTATAACATGCAAGGGTACAAACAGCGCTTCCAAAACGGGTTTGATTGCCAGGGCTTATGGGTCGAAGTTCAAGTGGAGAAAGATCTGGGTTTAAAAAGTAAGAAAGATATAGAAAATTTAGTTCCCGGAGACGTCAAAGCAAGCATCGCTAAATTTGTACAACTTTGCAAAGATCGGGTCTACAAGTTCGCAGAAATTCAGACCGAGCAGTCAAAACGCTTAGGCTATTTTATGGATTGGGATAACTCATATTTCACTCTATCCGATGAAAACAATTTCGCAATTTGGAATTTTTTAAAAAAATGTCACGAAAAAGGACTAGTCTACAAAGGTCACGACTCAGTTCCCTGGTGTCCCCGTTGCGGAACTGCAATTTCCCAGCACGAAATGCTAACCGAGGACTACATAGAAGCAACTCACGAATCAGTTTTCGTTGAATACCCTGTCAAAGGGAAAGAGGATACGTATCTTTTAGTTTGGACCACGACTCCCTGGACTCTGCCGGCAAATGTCGCAGTTGCCGTTGATCCGGAAAAAGAATATGCGTTAGCCGAAGGGGAAGTAGAGGGAAATAAATACTACCTACTTGCCAGTAAGGTCGAAAGCCTCGAACTCAAAGTTTTAAAAACAGTTAAAGGCTCCGAATTAATTGGGCTTACATATACCTCACCTTTTGACGATTTACCCCGCGTCAAAAACGCAATGAGTGACAAACCCCACAAAATAGTAGCAGCCGACCCTTTAATTCTACCAATCTCCGAAGAAGAAGGAACAGGGTTGGTCCACATAGCCCCTGGAGCAGGAACAGAAGATTTTCAACTTGGCAAGAAATTGGAGCTTCCGGTAATAGATGTGATCGACGAAGGGGCAAATTATCTTGAAGACCTTGGTGAATTTTCAGGCAAGAACGCCAAAGACCACCCAGAAGTAATCTTAAATTATGTCAAAGAAAAAGATGACGGAGAATTCTTCTTTAATACACTAAAGTACACCCACCGCTACCCGGGTTGTTGGCGTTGCCACACAGAGCTTGTTTGGCGGGTAGTTGATGAATGGTATATCACAATGGACCCCCTGCGAGAACCAATGAAGGCGGTTGCAAAAAAAATAAACTGGATCCCCGAGTTTGGTTTAAAAAGAGAACTTGACTGGCTTAACAATATGCACGACTGGTTAATTTCCAAAAAACGATACTGGGGACTTGCGCTCCCAATCTGGGAATGTAAAAGTTGCGGTGAGTTTCAAGTAATCGGCAGCAAAGAAGAATTAAAAGAAAAAGCCGTTGAGGGTTGGGAAAAATTAGAAGGCAACTCTCCCCACAGGCCCTTTATTGACGAAGTAAAAATGAAATGTACAAAGTGCGGAGGACTAACAGAAAGAATTCCAGACGTTGGAAATCCTTGGCTTGATGCGGGCATAGTTCCATTTTCAACAATGCCAAAAGATCGGTTCCCGGCTGATTTTATAACAGAATCTTTTCCGGGCCAATTTAAAAACTGGTTTTATTCTTTGATAGCAATGAGTACAGTTTTGGAAAATAAAGAACCTTTCAAAACTGTTTTAGGATTCGCAACACTTTTTGCAGAAGATGGGCGTCCAATGCACAAGAGCTGGGGGAACATGATTGAGTTCAACGAAGGCGCCGATAAAATTGGTGTTGACGTTATGCGTTGGCTGTATGCTCGCCAAGACCCCAAAGAGAATCTCCTGTTTGGTTACAAAACCGCAGACCAAGTCCGAAGAAGTTTCCACTTAATGCTTTGGAACATCTACAACTTTTTTGTAAACTACACCATTTCAGCTAGCTGGTCCCCAACAGAAGATAATGTTTCTGAAAATGTTTTAGACAGATGGATACTTGCGCGATTAAATGAAAGCATTTCTATAGTTACTATGTCGCTAGAAAAATACGACGCAAAAAGTTCGGCTCTCGCGCTTGAGGAATTTGTTTCTGATTTTTCTCTTTGGTATGTTAGACGCTCTCGGGACAGAATAAGCCAAGCAGCCGAGGATGAAAAAGATAAAAGCGCCTGCTTTAATACTTTATACTTCACACTCATATCGCTAAGCAAAGTTCTCGCGCCATTTGTGCCATTTTTGTCAGACGAAATATACAAGAACTTAACCGGGGAAGAATCCGTGCACCTTACCCAGTGGCCGAAATATAGAGAGCTAGGAGAAAGTGACCTGCAGCTAATCGAAAATATGGGGGTTATAAGAAGAGTTGTGGAAAAGGGCCATGCCGCAAGAAAGTTTGCCAGTATTCCAGTCCGCCAACCCTTAAGCGAAATTCGTATTACTTATATGCAAGTTAAACCCTCCGAAGAACTTCTTCAACTGATTAAAGACGAATTAAATGTTAAAAAGGTCATGTGGAAAGTGTCGAAAAGTGACAATGAGCCACAAATAGAACTAGATACTGTTATAACCCCAGAATTGGAGGAAGAAGGAAAAACCCGAGAACTCGCACGCAGTATTCAAGAAGAAAGAAAGAACTTGAAAGTCGCCTTGACCGATAAAATCAATATCGTTGCACCCTGGCTTCCTACTAATCCAGACTTATTAAACTGGCTTAAGAAAAAAACACTTGCAGGCAACCTATCCACCGGTGACACATTTTCTGTGACACGATCGTAAAGAGGTATAATAACTCGTGTTTTTGCTTCGATCCATTGATTGGATTATTTTTATCCCAACTATCTTTTTAACTGCCCTGGGGAGTATTGTCCTCTCGAGTGTCTCTCCGGGAAGCTTTCCTCAGCAATTTATATATCTTGCTATTGCGCTTTTGACTTTCGTCCTTTTTTCCGCAGTAGACATTAAGATAATTAAAAACACATCACCTTTCATATATGTTCTCTGTTGTATCCTACTATTGCTAACTCTTTTTACCGGAGCGTTCATCCGCGGCGCCAGCCGTTGGCTTGTAATAGGATCTTTAAGTATCCAACCCTCAGAAATCATTAAACCGTTCCTTATTGTTTTTCTTGCCCATCTTGTTTCGCGAGGGAAGGACCCAAAAAGATTCTTGTGGAGCTTTCTTGTCTTTCTACCAGCCTTCTTTTTGATTTTCAAACAGCCAGATCTTGGTTCTAGTATTGTTGCGGGAGCAGGTTTTCTTGGAGTCGTTTTTGTTGGCGGGGCTCCTATCTGGTGGTTTGTAACAAGTATCCTGCTTTTTGTTATTTCAACACCAATTCTGTGGAAAAGCCTTGCCGGTTACCAAAAAAGCCGTATTTTATCATTTATCTATCCTGCCGCAGACCCACTAAGAACCGGCTACAACTCTCTTCAGGCCGTTATTGCAATTGGAAGTGGACAACTTTTAGGTCGGGGATTGGGCCAAGGGCCTCAAAGCCAGCTTGCGTTTTTGCCTGAACGTCACACCGATTTTATCTTTTCAAGTCTTTCTGAGGAGCTAGGTTTTTTGGGGGCACTTGCCGCAATCATGGCCTTTGGGCTGATTCTCTATAGAATAATTGTTGTTTTAAAAAGAGTTGAAGACCCATTCTCCCAAAGCCTCCTAGGGGGTATATTTTTCGTATTTTTTACTCATGTGGTGATAAACATTGGAATGAACTTAGGAATACTCCCCATAACCGGAATTCCCCTTCCTTTTGTTTCTTCCGGAGGCTCGGCCCTAATCTCAATGTCTGCCCTTCTTGGCATGGTATCTGGTATATCCACAAAATTGAAAACGTATTCAAAACAAAGTATACTTATCTCCTAAAGTATCCTCCCCGAGATTTTTATATGAAATACGCAGTAGTAAAATCCAATGGCAAACAATACAAGGCAGAAGAGGGGAAAGAACTCCTTTTAGAAGCCAAGTATCCAACAGAGACTAAAAACGTTGATTTAGACGAAGTTTTACTGGTGACCAACGAAGACAAAGTTTCTATTGGTGAGCCATTGGTCAAAGGGGCAAAGGTCCTAGTGAGCGTTATGGGAGAAGAAAAAGGTGAGAAGATTCGTGTTAGTAAATATAAAGCCAAATCCCGATACCGTCGCACAATCGGACACAGAAGCCAATATACCCGCGTGAAAGTCGAAAAGATCGTCTCCTAGACCTCCATTCTACTCGTAAGTGTGCTTAAACATATAAAAGTATACAACTTGACTTGCGTGAAAAAACTATTGTATAGTTACATATCGCTTAAGGAAAGATAAACCATGGCAAAGAAAAAAGCAGGCGGAAAAGTAAGGCAAAAAGGCAACAGGCGCGGCAAGAGTTTGGGTCTTAAAATTTCTGGCGGTGAAAAAGTCTCTGCAGGAAGTGTTTTAATAAGGCAGAGGGGAACGAAGTTCCATGCTGGCGACGGAGTAAAAGTCGGCCGCGACCACACCCTCTACGCGACAGTTTCTGGAAGCGTTAAATTCAAGACACAAAGAGGCTCTTCTGTTGTCGCAGTTGGGTAGCTCTAACTTTTAAACAATGTCCGTTACTATAGCCCAAGTAGAAATGATCTCGGTTGAAGAACTTCAACCAAACCCGCTTCAACCACGCGGTGTTATTACGCCCGAAAGTTTAGTTGATCTCATCGATTCAATAAAAGAACACGGTATTCTTGAGCCTCTTGTTATTGCTAAAACCCCAGCAGGATTCCAAATAATCGCAGGCGAAAGGCGCTGGAGAGCTTCAAAATATGCCGGTCTTACACATGTTCCGGCAATTATAAAAGAAACCTCTCCCCGCGGAATGCTCGAGTTAGCAATCATCGAAAACGTTCAACGTGTGGATCTTAACGCGTTGGACCGCGCCCGAGGGTTTCAACGCTTGATGGATGAATTTGGTCTGACTAACGCCGATGTTGCACAAAGAATCGGTAAAAGTCCGGCATACATCGCCAACAGTCTTCGCCTCCTTCGCCTTCCGGATGCATTAAAAGACGGGCTTCTCTCAGGACTTATAACTGAAGGCCACGCTCGAGCTCTGGCCGCGATTGAAGACTCGAGCTTAATGGTAGAAGCCTACAAAATAATTTTGCGAGAATCAGGCTCCGTAAGACGTGCGGAAGACCTAGCCCGCAGGATGAAGGCAAAAGTTGGTCAGAAACCCTCCCCTCAAACCCCTCCAAAAAATCCAATAATAGTTTCAGAAGAGGTTGACAGAATGACCGAAGTCTTAAAAGATGCCCTAACCGACAAGGAAATAAACAAACCTACCTCCGTCAAGATATTAAGGTCTCAAAGAGAAACCAGAATAGTCCTGGTTTTCAAAGGCGGAATTACCGAAACAGAAGACAGACTCCAAAAACTCTTCGGCGGAGTAGCGGCCTAGTATTCTAGTACTCTGCGTGGTCGATTGCCCCCGCCTCTTTTGGCGGCCAATAAACAACCCAAGCTCGTCCAACTAACTTTTTTCTCTTAACCGGCCCCCACCGCCTCGAATCAGAAGAATTGGGTCTATTGTCTCCAAGTACAAAATACTCATCATCCGCCAATACCATCTCGGACCCTTCTGATAAACTCTGCCCGGCGGAAGTTATTAAGGAATCGGGCAAATAGCTCTCTCTGAGTTCGCTCCCGTTTATATAAACCTTTCCGTCCCGTATCAAAACACTCTCCCCAGGCAAACCAATTATCCGCTTAATATAATCCTCACTCGGGTTTGGAGGTGCTGCAAATACAACAATATCTCCCCGATCTGGTTTCCCAAGCCGGTAAGACAGCTTGTCTGTCAACAGATATTCCCCATCCAGCATGTTAGGAAACATGGAATCTCCCTTCACCTGATGTGGTTGAAAAAGAAAGAGGTAAACAACCAAAAATATCGCAACAGCCAAAACTACCGTCTGAAGAATATCAACAATCGCTGCCCCAAGCCGCCTAGTAATCATATAAAAACCATTTTGGAGTAAAGAGAAGAATGTGTCAAACACCCTTATTGATAATTGTATGTCAACTTGACATAAACAGTTGGCCTGTGATAATATGCAAACATATGCTTAACACAATATCCGCACGACAAATTCAAAGGGAATATAAAAGGGTTCTTCAGGATGCAAATAAATCCAAAGAACCCATCATTGTTGTATCTAACAACAAACCCCTTGGCGCAATAATAGGCCTAGATCTGTTAGAAAAACTTCAGTTAGAGGCTGCATTAAACGAAGCATTGAAAGAATATAAAGCCGGAAAGACAAAAAAAATCTCTACACTAGCAGAACTCGAAGCAGATTTCGAAGAGATGGAAAGAGAAAGCAAGCCCTAGAAGACTAGAAGAATGGTGTAACTCCAATATTCTTCACGATACTTGTCATATCGACGAAAGTTTTTAAAAAACGATCCAGGTCTGCTCAGTAAAACTACTAAAGCTATTTCTATGTTTATTTCCAATCCAGCACATCCAGGATTAAAGTTGGAAAAACTACGAGGAACCAAAATTTGGACTATCAGAATCGACAAGGGTAATCGGATATTCCTCACCTGGATTGATAAATCTACAGCACTTTTTATAGATATCGGGCAACACGATAAATATAGAAAGTATTAAACACCAACTGCTTTTGGGTGACCCCTGTAAGGTCTCGCCTTGCGGAAAACACCTCTCACTTTCACACACCATTCCCAACGTTTCTGATACTATCGAAGATATGAACGCAACAAAAATTGCTAAGTTGCTATCTGTACTGCTTGGACCACAAATGTGGTTACCAGTATTATTTTTGGCAACAATACTTCGTTCTGGTCTGACTAGTCAACAATTAGTCATATTGTTTCCAAGCATTTTATTTCTAGAAGTTGTTATCCCACTATCATATTTATATCTTGCTCCAAAGATGGGTCTAGCCACAGCCTGGGATCTGCCAAAAAGAAAAGAACGCTACCCATTTTTGGCCTTGGTTTTTATCAACAATTTAGTTTCATTGTTTCTAGCCCATCAGTTTGGCACTAGGTTGTTATTTGATTTAAATATCCTTTTGATTACTTGTTTAATTGTTCTTTTTACAATCACAACCCATTGGCAGATAAGCCTCCACACTGCTTTGAATACATTTGGGGGAATTTTAATAAATTTCCTGTTTGGGTGGAATTTACTCCTACTCTACATAACAATCCCAATTATTTTTTGGGCGAGATTGACACTAAACAAACACTCCACAATCCAACTTTTAACAGGAATCGTCGTTTCTGGGCTAATAGCTCTAGGTGGTCTACGTTATCTTGGATACTTATAGCAATGTGGACCCGACAGGGCTCGAACCTGTGACCTTTCGAATGTGAATCGAACGCTCTACCAACTGAGCTACGGATCCTCAAAAACTAAGGTATTCTACCACGGAATTGGTATACTAAAGATGTGGATCAAACTTACGGACAGAAAAACAAACTTAGGCTTTTTGTAAAAATTCTCTACATCCTCTTCCTTCTGATCCCGCTCTATGTGGTCCTCAAAAACTCGGGAGGACCAGCTGGCTTGATCAAAATGTTCTCAAATCCCTCTCTTGTGGCTTATCTTTTCCTACGGTTAACCGGCCTATACGCCTTCTTCTTAATTTTTTTACAAATTGTCCACGGCGCCTTTATGCCATTATGGTTTAAGATTTTCGACAGTAGATCCACGGTTGACCATGAAAGAAATGGCATCTATGCTTATCTTTTAATTCTTGCCCACCCTACCTTCTTTACTCTCAGTGCTTTTCTTGCAGAAGGAACCCAGGGTGTAATCGATGCTTTTATCCCAGGCTTTTTCACCCAAACAGATCTTCTCCTAAACTATGGCCGAATTGGTTTTACTTTAATTACCCTAGGGGTTTTGGCAGCCTACTTTCGCCATAAGCCATTTTTGAATCGGCATTGGCTGAAATCTCATGTCCTAAACTACGTCGGCTTTTGGTTTTTATTCTTGCACAGTTGGAATATCGGCTCCGACACCCAAACTTTCCCCCTAAACATTATTTATCCAACAATGGCTTTAATTGTCGGTTCGTCAATAGTGTATCGTTTTATTCCGCGTCTCTACAAAGTAATCAGAGCTGCGCGTTTCAAGGAAGGAGAGCAGCGAGTTTAGCCGTTAGGCCAAGCTTTGCTTGCGAGCGCAGAGAGGAAACCTGGGTGTCCTCTCTGAAATTAAAAAAATGCTTAGCTGTGTGATCCTTACCAAGAACGAAGAGCAAAACATAGAAGATTGTATAAAAAGTGCTTCCTGGTGCGACGAGCTAATTGTAATTGATGATTACTCCAAAGATAAGACTGTAGAAATCGCAAAACGCTTAGGCGCAAAGGTCTTCAGACGAGAATTAAATTCCGATTTTGCAGGCCAACACAACTACGGCCTAGACAGGGTAAAAGGAGACTGGGCCCTCTTCATCCACGCCGACGAAAGAGTGCCAGCAGAGCTTGCCACAGAAATTAAAAGCGAGGTGCAAGCACTGTTCCACCCCGGAGGTGGAACAGATACGACACCTTCGGGTTTTTTCCTAAAACGTGTAGATTCCCTATGGGGGCAGACCCTAAAGCATGGGGAAACCGGCAATACCCGTATTCTAAGGCTGGCAAGGAAAGGGGCGGGAAGATGGGAAAGAAAAATCCACGAAACCTGGAACATTAAAGGTGAAACCAGAACCCTAAACACCCCACTCCTTCATTATCCGCATCAGACAATAGAGGAGTTTTTAACCGATGTGAATTTTTACTCAACAATCCACGCAGAAGAAAACAAAAAGGAAGGCAAAAGGGGCAACTTATTCAAAGTTATATTTTTCCCCGTATTTAAATTTGTTCAAAACTGGCTTTTTAAAGGCGGTTTTCTTGATGGAGGAGCTGGTTTTATTGCAGCTTTTGTGATTTCTTTCCATTCATTCCTTGCCTGGTCAAAATTATATCTAGAACAAAGACACCCCTAACATCATGCCCTGGTTTTTATTCCTATACCTAGTAGCCTTTCCCTTTGGACAACTTACAAGTTTTGAGGTCTCTCCCGGGATAAGAATCCATCTAGTTGATCTTCTTGCCGGGTTGTTTGTTTTTGCCTGGCTTACAGATCTTGTCTGGAATCTAGTGTCAGGCAAAAACGATAAATCTAGCTACTCTATTTTTGCAAGACCACTACTCTCCTTTTTGGGGGTAGCCGCCTTCAGTCTGATACTGGGTGGTCTCTCAATTGGTCCCGGCAAACCCGTGCTCGTAGGCCTAATGTATTTCTTAAGACTTGCTCTATATATTATGTTCTATCTGGGAGTTGCCGAAACCGTTCGGAGAGAAAAAAACCGAGGAAAGTTTAAGCAAACCCTCTACGACAGCTTAATAAGCATTGGTTTCTTTATTGCGCTAGGCGGAATCCTGGGATACTTATTGTTTCCCGACACCCGCCCCTTGGGCGAGTATGGTTGGGATTACCATTATTATCGTTTAATTGGATCCTTCTTGGATCCGGCATTCACAGGAATACTAATTGTCCTTGGTATGTGCGCTCTGCTTTACAGGCCAACAAAAGACATATCAGCAAAAATTATCTCGTGTTTTATCTTCCTGGTGAGTTGGTCTGCCCTTGCGTTAACATATTCTCGTGCAAGCTATGTTGCTGCTGCAGTCTTGTTCACTACCCTCCTCCTCCTGCGAAGAAAGATAATCTTGTTTTTAGTCTTGGCTGTTCTCTCTGCTGGGACGATATACTTCTTACCCCATCCCGGAAAAAGCGTCGGTACAAATCTTGCCAGAACTCAGACCATCACTTCTCGTTTTGACAACTATACAAAAAGCCTAAAAGTTGCCTCAAAAAATCCATTATTTGGGATAGGCTACAACTTGTATAAAGAATTTTCAGACTCCACCGCCCGTCACACCGGCTCCGGTGTCCACTCAAGCCTCCTGTTTACACTTACAACAACCGGAGTTACCGGCCTTCTTGTTTATCTGGGATTTATCGGAAAATCTTTTTTTGTAGGGTGGAAAAAGAAGAAAACCCACTTAGGCGCGCTTTTATTTTCGAGCCTAGCAGCGCTCCTTGCGCATTCTCTTTTTGACAACTCTCTGTTCTATCCTTGGGTAATGGGGTGGTTGGGGATTGTGCTCGCCCTGCAAGAGGATTAAGGCGAATACTTTACAGTAAGGGTTTTCTCAGTTTTGTTTTCGCCTCGATCAATAGCAACAAGAAGGATAGAATTCTCGCCTTCCGCTAAGGTGTACTTGATTGTGAAATTGCCATCCGCATCGACTGTGCCGATTCTTTCGTTGGCCGTAATTTTGGATCCACCTTCAGTTTTCCCTTCTATAACTAAGACTTTTTCGGCAACCTCCTGGCCGTCCACTGGTGATGTAACTTCGATAAATGGTGGTTCATTGTCAAAGATAACTACATTTCCGTCGTACTTTTCACTATCATTTCCGGCTTTGTCACGAGCTATAAACGCAATGATATTTTCTCCTTTCTCAAGGGTAATCTTTGCCGAAAATTTGCTGTCCTCACCCACTTGAACCTCCGTTATCAATTTGTCATTTCTGTAAATCCCAACACTTGTTCCTGCCTCCGAATAACCCTTAATCGTTATTTCAGGTTCTCTAGTAACCTTCGGAAAATCAACAAGACTTGGTCGGGTTGGCGGAGTCTTGTCTTCGGTGCTAACCACTTCTTCTTTCCGAAATCTGTCGGCCAAAAGGGTCAGTGTTGCCGCACCGTTTATACCCATGTAGAGAAGAAAAAACAAGAGACCTCCGGACAACAAAAAAAGCATCAAGCCCTGCCTAGTTTTTCTTTTGTTGTCTACAGATGATCTTCTGGATTCCATACTTCTCGGAGCCGAAGAGAGGAGTTGAACCTCCGACCTTTCCCTTACGAAGGGACTGCTCTACCACTGAGCTACTTCGGCAATCACCATCTGTGGTTTACAATTGTGTCGCGTAGCAAAACAATTGCAAGGTTCTCGCTCGAAGAGCGAGGTTCTTACGATACAACCGCTCTACCAACTGAGCTAAGACGGCACGCTCTACAAAGAGTTATCTCGGCGTATGTATATTCTACACCAGCCTTAATAGCCAGTAAATTTTTCTACTCGTATATTCTCCTCTTTAACCCCCAATTTTTCTAAAAGCTCCTCCATAGCAGAAACCATTGGCGGAGGACCACAAAGCCAAAAAACAGAGGTTAGAGGATAGAGATTGGATTTTAGAAAGCCAGAAAGAAATTTCTCATCAATTCGACCCACCAAACCTTTCCAGTTAACCCGACTCTCTTTCGGCTTTGTAATGGTATGTATAATTTTTATGTTCTGTGTACTGTGTACTATGTTCTCTAATTCTTCTTTGAAAACAATTTCTTCCGGGATCGAATTCGAGCAAACAAGATGTATTGGAGTAGTGCTTCCCGTGTCCGTAACATACTTTATGATGCTCCTAAAAGGAGTTACCCCAATTCCTCCGGCAATAAATATCTGAGGCGCCACCTCGGGGGTGGCCGCTCGGTCATCAAGAACAAATTCTCCGTTTGGCCCGTGCATTTCCAAGGTATCGCCAAGCTTCATCGCCCCCAGTGTTTGCTTGTAAGGACTTGTCGAACGTATACGGACTGTTATTTGAAGATTCTTTTCTGTAGGGGAAGAGGACAGGGTAAATTGTCTCGTATCTCCTCGAAGGTCTGGGGAAGACAAATGAGGTAGGGTAAGGTAAATATATTGTCCGGCTATGTAAGAAAATCCATCCGGCCGTTCAAAAACTAATGTTTTCGTGT
>Ga0155355_125_pt1 | contig 29975 bp, 29 predicted proteins | sample RifCSPhighO2_02_FD_106323 | JGI IMG/M metagenome (GOLD analysis project Ga0155355, IMG submission 106323) | Candidatus Blackburnbacteria bacterium RIFCSPHIGHO2_02_FULL_44_20
TCAAAACATCACGGTTGGGAAAAAAGAAATTGAACAACCAACCCCACCCAAAAAAACTTTCCGATCCCTTGCACGCAAAATCCTAAAAGGAATCCTCCTTATCCACGCCTACCTATAAAGTTCCCAAAACCGGCAACACTCCTCGCTCACAATCAATGGTAGAATCTCTTTGTGATTGACTTATCGCTTGATCAAAACAAAGCACTAGAAAGCCTTTATTCGTGGCAAAAAGCAGCGAGCGGCGGATCCATAACGCTTGGCGGATACGCGGGAACCGGTAAAACAACGCTCATCTCCATTCTTCGTAAAAAAATTCACGAAGAACAAAAGAAGAAAACAGTAGCCTTTGCAAGTTTTACAGGTAAAGCCTCACGAGTCCTAGCACACAAACTGCAAGATAACCAGTCAATATACAAGAAAGATGTAGTAGGGACCATCCACTCGCTTATTTATTCTCCTTTAGTAAACAGTAAAGAAGAAATCATTGGTTGGACGCCAAAAGAATCATTGCCTTTCGATTTAGTCATAATAGATGAAGCTTCGATGGTTGATGAGAACATATGGAAAGATCTAACAAGCTATGGAGTCCCTATTATTGCAGTCGGAGACCACGGCCAACTTCCTCCTATCAACGGTCAGTTTAACCTAATGAAGAGCCCCGAGCTTACTCTCTTAGAAATACACAGGCAGGCAAAAGGTAATCCAATCATTCAAATCTCGATATATGCCAGGGAAAAAGGAGTAATCCCGTTTGGAGCATTTGGAAGTCAAGTTAAAAAAATCAAACGAACAGATGTCGAGACTGAAGAAATCATCGAACACACGCTAAATTCCTACAAAAAAGACACATTAATTTTATGTGGGTACAATACAACACGAGTACGAATCAATACGTTTATCAGGAGTTCGCTAGACCGCAATCCAAGCATACCAGTAAAAGGGGATCGGGTAATTTGCTTACGAAACAACCACAAAACACGAGTATTTAATGGAATGTTAGGAGAAATCCTGGCTATTGAGAACAAAGATATGGCTTGGTACAAAGCGGAAATTAAGATGGATGGAGAAAAGAACGTCTACAAGGGGTTGATTGCAAGAGAGCAGTTTGGGGCAAATTCCGCACTGAACTTTACCCAAAAGAGGGGGCGATTTATGCGGGGAGACCTATTTGACTTTGGGTATGCACTAACAGTCCACAAAGCACAAGGTTCTCAAGCAAAAAAAGTTGTTTTGTTCGAGGAGCGATTCGGTAAATCAGACGAGGAAATGTGGAGACGGTGGTTATACACCGCAGTTACTCGTGCCGAAGAGGAGCTTTTGATATTTGGGTAAAGTCAGGAACTCCACTCAAAACCGAGTCGAAAGTTGGATAAATGATCTGCTCGATACATCAAACCAGAACGACGGGCCTGTACCCCCAGCTTTCTTATCTGTGTTTATAACCACAAGGTTCAACCCGCCCCACCCAGTTACATCCGTGATGTTGTACTTCTCGTATTTAAGCAAAAAAGGGGTCGTTATCTCTGCTACCGGCAAGTCCTCGCTAAAAGGCTTGCCATTTGTCGACACAACAAAATAGATCACCGAAGCTGAACTCGCCTCCTTAAGCAATAGATATTTGTTATCAGGAGAAAAGGTGTTAAAGGGAATCGATATTGCAGTACCAGCAGGCACGTTCTTTTTATAGATCTCGCTCTCAACACCATCCTTTTCCTGTATAAAGAATGTATAAATATCCTGGGCCTCCCCTTTCTCAGTCTTCATTGTTAAGTTCGACTTACCATCAGGAGAACCAACCGTCACAGTCCCAGAGGCTTCAGCCATGACAACCGGAGGGGACGGGATGATGCGAACCGGGTTTATGGGCTCTCGCACCTGCAAAACCGCAATGGCCACCAAAACCAGCCCACTCGCCGCTACAAAAATTTTAGTTAGAAGATTCGCCATATATCGTTATTAAAGTACCAGGGTCATCCTTTGTGGCAACGTTTACATTCCGCTCAGCCACAGGGTGTACCCAGTAGTAAAGTTTTTCCGCATCCACAATTCTCATATTGACACACCCATGGCTCATCGTGTGTCCAAAATTATTGTGCCAATATGCCCCATGAAGGGCAAAACCGCGGCCAGGAGCTACCTTATCGTTCGAAAAAAACATGACATACGGAACATTTGGAAGATAATAATAATCATTCCCCGAACCTCCTGACATTTTTGTTGCACGAAGTGTTTCCCAGATTTTAAAGTCACCAGTCGGTGTTTTCCCCCATTTTCCAGACGAAATTGGAGTTTGCATAAAAACTGTTTCGCCCTCGTACGCAGTAAGGGTTTGAGTACCCAGATCAACATAAATATGCTTTTCCCCATCACCTCCAGATGTTTCTGCTAAAACCTTTTTGGGGGAATCGGCCTCTGAAAGATCAACCTTCGGAGGAGTTATCGTCTGCCCGCCAAAGGTAGCAACTTGGTCGTTCTCAATTCGAAGCTGCAAGCTCTCCTTACAACTCAAAGAATTGGCACACGGCGTACGAGTAGAAGTAAAAGCAAAAAAGGAGACGGCCACTAAGACAAATAGGAGAATGGCAGTAAACCCAAAGCCGGCTGAGTGTGCGCGCTTGGCTTTTGGCATAATTCCAGACTAGAAGATTTAAAGCCCCATGTAAAGAACCCCGTAACTTGACTTCTAACCTATAATATGCTATAATAGACCATCCTGAGTACACGCTCGGGATTTTTTTATATACATGTTACCCTTAATCGAATATCTAGTAATCCTGCTCAGCAACCCAAAGCCTCAGGCTCCTGGGACGCCTTCTGTGCAAATTGCCCAAAGAAGCTTCTCTCTTGAGAATAGGTACGATAACAAGTTCGTAAACGACGTTTTTAAGGACAACATTTTGCTGACCCTCAAATACCTGGATGGCTCAGTTAAAGACAAAAAAGACATTTCCTGGGAAAATGTAGGGAAACCTATGCGTTATGAGTTTACCCTCAAGCCTGGACAAGCTTTTGCATTCCACGATCAACTTTTACCAGAATATGCCAGAAACGTGGTTAAAACCACTAATGCCCACTTTAATTCTACCGACGGCTTTAAATCTGATGGATATTTAGTGGGAGACGGAGTGTGCCATTTAGCCTCACTAATTTATTGGGCTGCCAAAGACGCAGGACTTACCACGGTCTCTCTTGCCAGCCACAATTTTGCTAAGATCAACGATGTGCCCAAAGAATACGGAGTTTCAATCCGTTTTCAGCCTGGTGCAAAGGAAAACAGCGCGCGCCAAAATCTATATATTGTCAACAATTTCGATAAGCCTGTAACGTTCGTATTTGACTACGACGGGGCAAATCTTGACGTTAAAGTGAAGCTCGAGAGGTAAATTGCTCAAGACAATTATTTACTCACAAATAAGACCGCATTCGCAAGATTCCTACCCGGGCCCTTTTTATACCCACCATACCAAAGTGCAGTCGATCCGCCATCGTCTAGGTGAAGAGCATTCTCCATCCCCATCGCCCCAAGCACTTTTGCCGCCTCTCCCACTGTCGCAGTGTTCACAAACCCGATATAAATCATTGAGCCTCTGTTGGCAACAAAGCTTCGCGGACCTCGGGAGGTAAGCTTCCCATCCTCTGTGGAATATCCCACAACGTTGTTGTTAAAAACTAGCATTGGATAGTTGGCAATCATAGAATCAATTCCAGTATCACGTCCCCACTCTAAAGATTGTTGGATGAACCGAATATATCCATTCCCGAAAATAACAGCAGGAACTGTTGAATACATATTGTTATCAGAGTTAAAATACACTTTATTTTTGTTCATAAGAAGAGTGTCAAAACTGTTGGTTTTTCCAGCACACTGAGAGTAAGACTCTGGACAAAAATATGATCCATTAATTCCTGCAAACGCCCCATTCCGGGCTATGAAGTCCCCCAAAGAGACGGTCGGGCAATTATTGGTACAAGTTGACTCAGACGCCGTATCAACAATAACTCTAGTTGAACCAAGATCGGCTGCAATTATGTCAACCGTAAAACTTCCAATATCAGTTTGAACCGTTTGTCGCTGATACCCAGCACCAGGAGGCGTGTTGTTTATAGAAATTTGAGGGGTCGGTTTGGTAGTCGGTTTCGGTACGACAGATGGTTTCAACAATAAAGGAGTAGGCGTGACGGTTGGGTTTACTGCTCCTGAAGCAGACGCTTCAACTTGTGCAGAGGAAGAGGCGTCCAGCATGGGAGAAGGGGCAGGTGTTGGATTAATAACATGAAGAACAATAAGAAACGAGGTAAACAGTCCTGCTAAATAAGACCAAACCTTTGCAAGGAACATACACATAAAGTATCAAAACTCGCGGAGTATAAGCAAGACGGATTAAGACTTAGACTGTCGGAGATATTCAGTGAGCCGCCTGTCCCATGGTTGGAACCCCTTTTTGAGAGCTTAATACGCCTATATTCCAAACCTCAGGCACTCGGGTTTGCATTGAAGCGATTTGTTCCTGATTCGACTTGAATCATCGCAATAGCGAACGCTTGTGCAAGAAGCTCTTGTCTATCGACATATCCTCCTGTGAGGTAAGCATGTGGATCAGTTCCTGCTTGGGGAATTCCTAGTTGTTCTGCCATGACTGAGCTTGCAGTTGTTGTTGCAAAACCCCTTCTACTCGCCTGGAATACAAAACTGGTTGGCATCTGCACACCCGCAGTCCAAGCATATACCCTCTGACCATCCTTTTCTAAAACGACAGTACCAACATCAATCCAATTGCCCCATCCATCAGATACAATTCCGTTTTCGCAACTAGCAAGGAAAACCGGCTCGATACCCTCGTTCTCCAAAGCTTTTCGCAAAGCTTCCAATCGATTTCTCAATCCTTGCGTTGTTTGTTCAATCCCCACTGGCTGTTCGGGTACACCCGAAGCTACTTTTCTTCCTACTACGGCGACTTCAGGTCCTAACGCTGCCTGCAACGCCGCAATTTTTATAGCACTGGTTGATGCGATATAACAAATGCGAGTTGGTATCTCGCTCGATTCGCGCAGAAGTCCTCTCTCAACAGCCATTTATCTCTGGACACTTTAGCTTAAAAGACAGACACAATCAATACTTGTGTTTTTTTTAAGACCGGTAACAGTCAAAACGAGACGATGCATCTCTTTGTCTCAACCATACGGTGACCCAGCCTCACTTTCTTTCGAACTAAAGCTAAATATCGCTGACATCATCGCATGGCTTTGGGAACTGATGGAAACATACCAGAAAAAATCCGAAGATTCATATATAATCTGACATACATGGCAGCCTTTCAACCAACAATAAAGCGTAAACCAATTGAAGAACTCTTTATCTATAAGAATCTGATGTATGGCCCTTCCTATAAAACACATATAAACATAGATAGGACAGATCTCCATATCGATGGTCCATATTGTCCCAAATGCAGAGGATTATTAAGCTACAAAAATAATACCCAACCATTAGGTGGTTTATCTTGTACTGTTTGCAATTTTCAATGTTCGAATGAAAAAGATATAGCTGGATTAAGAGAAGCAGCACTCAGAGCATTTGAAGCAAACCAAAGACTTGCTTTAAGAGTAGTTTCTCTAGATTTACCGCCAGGAGTGGTAAAAGCAGAAAATGAAAATGAGGATTATTGGGTAGAGGCAAGAATTGGGCAAAAAGATGGTAAATTACAAGGAATGATATTAATGGGTAGAAAAGTTAAGGATCAGTCAAAAAAAGACTATGTTCAAATTATTCTTGACCCAGAAGAGGAACAAATGCGATTCGATAAAGGGAATCAAAATCCAATGGAGCTATTGGCCAAAATTGAAGTTGAATTTCAAAAATCAAAAGTTAGACAGGAGGGTAAGGACTGATGAGAGTATTTGTTGATGCAGGTGTATATATGGATTACCTAAAGGGTAACGGTGTTCGTATCCATGTCCTAGAAACATTTGAGGATCTTCTTGAGAAAAAAAAGTTTAAATTAGTATTCCCAAAGGTAACAAAGGAGGAGATATATAGAGGAATACCCATGGATTATAGAAGGTTCTCTAAGGGTAACGTTTTGAAGGCTTCTATACCTGAAGTTCCTGCCGGAGTCGAGGAAGGCGAAAAATTTAAAGAGGCACAAGATTTGTTGAATAAATATAATCAAGTGATTGAAGAAGTTAGGAAACAATCTCTTGCTGCTGTAGATAACATACTTGAGAAACATATAGAGAGATTGCTTAAATGCTCTGAAGAGATCAAGGAAGATACAGAGATTCTTGAAGTTGCACAAATTAGAAAGCAAAAAGGTAATCCTCCGGGGAAAAGCTCAGATCCTTTGGGAGATGAAATAGTTTGGGAGTTGTTACTCAAAACGTGTATCGATGAGGATCTTGTAATAATAGCTAAGGACAACGACTGGAAATATTCAGACGAGGGGAAAAGTGTCATCCACCCGTTTCTTCAAAAGGAATGGAGTGAAAAATCTACAAATAAAATTGAAATATTTTCGTCACTCGCACCATTTATTGAAACAATCGATCCTAAAAGGATAACGAAAAAAGATCTTCAGTCAGAGAAAAAAATCACTCTTCCACTTACTTATCTTATTAATGTAAACGACGGAATACGAGTAAGTGGAAGTCCTTCTGCATCCTTAAGTCCATCAAATGCTGGGACTATTGGTCTAGGATCAGTTTCGTTATCTCCCTCCTCTTCCGCTTCCATTTCCCCATCTCAATGGCAACCAGTAACAGTTGTCGGGACGACACCAAACGGATATGTACAATGTTACTCATGTGGAAGGATAGTTCTCCAAAGTGAATACTATGGATTGACTTCAAAAGGGTACGGGTGCAAATATTGTCTGGGAAGTTGATGTTTCAAGTATGGTTCAGGTAACAGATTGGGTGTTTTAAGATTTGAGGCTAGTTCGATAAATGAAGGAAAGTATGATTCGAACCAAAATTAGCAAGCTAAATGAACCTGAATTCAAATCTAATCTGGAGGTTATCCAGTTTGGTGAGCCACCTGTCTCATGATTGGAACCCCTATTTCGAGAGCTGGTATAAAATTCATATCAAACCTCGCGATATTGGCTTTACAAACTTGGTGGAAAGAGATACTGTAGAGTCGAATGCCCATTAAGAAGATTATTTTAAGTGTTATCAATCTTGCTGGTATAATTCTTCTCTGGCTATTATTTTTCGTATTCCTATACATTTTTCATCAAGCAGCAACAGCAAGCTTCACAGAGTATCCTACTTTCGCTATACCCTCGCTAGTAAGTTTAGTAGTATTTCCAGTTATAACCTTTTTTAGGTTACGTTCTATTTGGAAAAAGAAATAGCTTTTTCAGTGACCCCAGCGGGAATCTTCTCGGCAGACTCGAAGTAAACTCAAAATTCAAACCCGCCTATGATCTCTTTCGCCAACTCAGTACAAGCATTGATTCCGAGTTTGCCATCAACTAACATCTGCTTCTTTGCGTGTGACCAACCTTTGAGTTGATACTCGCGTCTTGCAGCTTCATATTTGTTTATGTATTGTTCTGCATAAACAAGTCTAAGATCAGAAAACTTCTTTGTGGAGATGTTTTGTTTGTTTTTATGCTGAAAGAATCTATTCTTGAGGTCATTAGAAATACCTATATAAAAAGTTTTCTGATCGCAAAGAAGCAGATATACGAACCATATCATAGTGTATCTTGCACTCAGCCTATTGGGGGTGCTTGCACTGAGCCCTCTTCCGAGGATCTGCGACTTGCCGAAGTGACCCCAGCGGGAATCGAACCCGCGTGTCTGGGATGAAAACCCAGTATCCTGGACCGCTAGATGATGGGGCCGAACCCCCAAATTATACCAAAAGACAATCTTTAGATCCAGAAACCAACACCTCAGTAGGTGCCTCCTTTCGAGAGAAGGTAGAAAAAAACAACTCAAGTTGGTAAAATAGACCACATCGGTCCGATAGCTCAATGGTTAGAGCACCTGCCTTTTAAGCAGGGTGTTCTGGGTTCGAGTCCCAGTCGGACCACTTTACCTCACCGCAGTTTGTCAAAATCCAACAATCCCAGTCGGAATCACCCAAGCCAAGAGGTTTTCTGTATATCCTCCAGCCGGAGGAGAGACCGGCAACATCAAGGCCCGCCTGCAAATTAACCATCTGATAGCTTGATCTCTTCGCAAAAGTAAAAAGGGTCGGAACTTTATACGAGTCAATACTCGAAACAAGCGATAAAAAGTCTACAATTTCCTCGGGAACAGTTCCGTGAACCGGTAGGGAAAACCCAGTCACAAGGTCAAAAGGAAAGGGCGAAGCAGTTTCTGAAAAACTCCCCACATAGGCCAAAGCATCCGCCGGAACGATCAAAACATCACCAGCAATAGTTGAAACATTAGACTCAGTTTCGGCTTTGCTAAGCGAGTAACCACTCCGACGGTAAACAGAAGCGGCAAACGGTATATGACCAAGTGGCTTTATTCCAAATTTATCAACACCAACAGTGACCGAAGGGGCTTTCCTAACAGCAGACAAACTGCCACTTACAGCCACAATCCCTGCCCCAGTCCCAGTAAACAAATCAAGATGGCGAGGCGAGGAAGGAAGTCCGTCCCACATGTCACGAACAGACCCACAAGAAAGGAGACCTGAAATTTCGCCGACTCTTCTTTGAAACACTCCCCCAACCTCAGCATGGGAAACCAAAGCACCATCCAACCGCTCAACAGTCAGCTGCATACCTAAATTATATATCAAACCGATACAAAGAATTAAGCTTTAATTACAAATTCCTCAAGAAATTGGTATAATTCAGTCGCACAGGCAGTTTGTTGTGTAAAACGAGAGGAGTGGCACCGTGGTAAACATGGACCCCGACTGGCTGAAAGTACAAGCCCCAAAGCTGGTGGAACCAGAAATCACACTCCCTGTCAACTGGCTCGGAGTGTTCAATCAACTAGTTTCGGGCGCGCTGCGGGGTAAGGTGAAGCTCGACGAGAACATCATCGTCACCCCAGCCTTTGTCCTGAAGGAAAAACTCGATTCGCTCGACATCGTCGAGGTCATTATGACTGTCGAGGAGATGTTCGGCTTAGACGGCATCCCCGACGACGCAGCCAATGCTATATCATCTGTAGGCGACGTCGTCGACTACATCTGCTACCATCGGCAGATCCGGGGCGACCGCTCAGAGTGGACACCGAACGCAAGCGCTCCCATCGTCCAGGTGGCATAAAGGCGAAGACGCCGGAAGTTGCCACAACGTGGCGAACGGAGAAGAAAGTGACCCAAAAGGTTGCCCACCCCTCCGTTCGCACCGATCAACACATCTTTTGTGCTTCTATTTCTCTTCAATCTCCACAGAAGTTATCTTAACAGGAGTCACAGGCTCTGAGTTCTCCCCAGAAGAAGAGATAGTAACAGGAGCTGTTGCAATTTTATCAACAACCTCCAAACCCGAAACAACTTTCCCAAAAATTACATAATTTTTAGGAAGCGCATAATCTTGGTGCATTATAAAAAACTGGCTGCCATTAGTATCCGGCCCCGAATTAGCCATAGCAACAGTACCCCTTGTATAACTGCCGACAATTGGCTCATCTTTAAACTTGTATCCCGGTCCCCCCGTCCCATCTCCCTTTGGATCTCCCCCCTGGATCATAAAACCGCGAATTATCCTATGAAATACCGTCCCATTGTAAAAACCCTTTTTAGATAGATATATAAAATTACTTACCGTAAGAGGAGTCTCTTGAGGATTAAACTGAATTTTTATATCCCCTTGGTCAGTAGTCAAAACAGCAGAATAAATCTTTTTAGAATCAAATTCCATCAATGGGGGTAAATTTTCCATTTTCTCAGCACTCTCACTGGCGTCATTTTTCAACCCAAGCGAACTCTCCTTGCTCTCACTTTTCCCGTTGTCAAAAGACCCTGGTCTACTTTTTACAATTAAAAAAGTTGTCACAAATCCAACACTAAGAGCTGTAAAAAGAACAAAAAGATGGCGCCAATTGATCACGCCCCACATAGTACCACAAAGTAACAAGATTCCGCGAAGTTCTAATGTATATTTACAACCACAGCCAGATAATTTACACAACACCAGCATCAACACCCCTTAACTCCTTACCGCCTGTGGTATACTCTCCTCAATGCTCATCCTAGGAATCGACCCCGGTACCGCCACAACAGGGTACGGACTGTTAGAGGTACCGGCCAAAGGCCGGTCGTCCTCTGGACGAAACGGCGACAAAACCCCCCACCTAAAGGCCTACGGCTGGATCGAAACTAAAGATACCGGTAATCCCTCAAAACGCTTAGACGAAATATACGAGAAAATGTTAGTTGTTTTACAAGAACACACTCCGGACGTTGTCGCAATGGAAAGATTGTTTTTCTTTTCAAACCAAAAAACCGCCATTGCTGTTTCGCAAGCCCAAGGGGTCTTTATGCTTGCAACCTCCAAACAGGAAGTCCCACTCTATTGGTATACTCCGGGACAAGTAAAGCTACGAATTGCCGGCTCTGGCAGGGCCGATAAAAAACTGATGAAGAAAACTATTTGCGACACTTTTAATCTGGAAGCTCCCCCAAAGAAAAAAACCTTCTTCGACGACGTTGCCGACGCAATCGCAATAGCCTATACTCACATCAAAGTAACAAATGAAGGATCACACACCTAAAGATTTAAACCTTGTCGGAGAGGTTGCTCATTTCTACGACAAAATAGGCGTAGCAGCAATAAACCTAACCGGCAACCTAAAAGTAGGGGATACTGTCCGGTTCGTACGGGGCGGAGAAGAGCTATTTGACCAGGAAGTTACTTCTATGCAGATAGAGCATCAAAGAGTCGAGGCAGCAAAAGCCGGGGACTCAATCGGACTGCAAACCACAACTGCGGTGAAAGAAGGTGCAGAAGTCTTCAAGCTTGAATGAAAAGAAGGAAAAAGCGATCAAAGATAGAATGGCACCTCGCCAAAGATATAGAAGAGAGAATTAAACTGCTTACCAAGGATTGCCAGATGGAAAATATCCAAACCAAAAGGATATTCTGCTACGAAAGCACTGGCGCCAATACCCGCGCATACGCAAGAATTTGGGGATTGAATAGAATCTGGCAACGAACCCTCGAAACCGAACCTGCCTACATCCTAGAGGTGATTAGTGAAAAGTTTAGAAAACTTTCTCCAAAAGACCAGGACCACGTCCTAATCCACGAGCTTCTCCATGTTCCCAAGAATTTCTCCGGCGCTCTGGTCGCCCACAGACAAAAAGGGGGTGTCAACGAACGGCGAGTACGGGAACTCGCCGCAATGATAAATTACAAATGAAACCAACCGTCCTTCACGGAGAAAATACCGTCGGCTCCCGCAACAAATTATCTTCTTTAATCGACGAATTCACCAATAAAGGCTATGAGGTGGCAAGACTAGACAAACCAACAAACGAAGAGCTCGGGCTTTCGATACGATCAGTGGGGTTGTTTTCCGAAAAAAGGCTACTTGTCGTTGAAAAATTCTTCGAAAACCACAAAGACGCTTTTGATTTACTGGAGTCAATTGAGAAAACACTCAAATCCAATTTCGATTTAATGGTGGTGTTTTGGGAAAACAAATCTCTCCCGCCAACTACAGTTAAAAAACTAAACACGATCTTTACAGTCCAAGAATTCAAACTCCCAAGCACATTATTTATACTTCTAGACAACCTTCGCCCAAACAACGCAAGTAGCCTTCTAAAAAACTACCACGACAGTGCAAAGAAAATTGAGGCAGACTTACTATTTGCGATGCTTGCACGCCAAACTCGATTGCTCTTATGGGTAAAACTGGATCCGGAAACCACAAACCTCCCCAGCTGGCAGAAAGGAAAGCTCCAATCCCAAGCAAGTAAGTTTACCGAAGAGGAACTTACCTTACTTAACAAGAAACTTCTGGAGATCGATCGGGCTTACAAAACCTCAAAACTCCCCGAAGATTTATCCTCCTCCCTCCAACTACTATTCGCCTCCATTTAACAAAAACCCCTCACCATACGAGCTTCCACACCTCTTAACTCCTCACTGTTGTATGATTAACATGTGAACCTGCCAAACTCAATCTTCCACTCCTACGACATCCGTGGCCAGTACGGCAAAGAGTTAACAGATACTGTAGCTCTTCTTCTCGGAAAGGCCCTGGGCACATTCGTTTTGTGCAATACCCCAACCCACCAGAAACCCACAATAGGGATAGGGCACGACAAAAGACCATCCGGTGAAACTCTTAAGGACAGCTTTGCAAAAGGTGTAACCTCCACAGGGTGCAATGTAGTTGATCTAGGTATAGTTACAACCCCTATGATCAATTTTTATGAGTACACCGGACGCGCTATGGCAACGGGGGTGGCCGCAGGAATCTCAATTACAGCAAGCCATATAAAAGGCAACTACAACGGCTTCAAGATAAGTTTCAACAAAAAGCCGTTTGGAAAAAATGAGTACCAAGAGCTAAGAAAGATTATAGAAATAGGAAAATTCGAGAAAGGGCAAGGAAAGACCAAGAAGGAAAGCATCAAGGAGGAATACCTAAAGCACATCTACTCACAAGTCGACGTAAAAAGAAATGAAATTAAACAAATCTCCAAAAGTCTTGAGTTTTCTCAAGACCCCGATGGCGATCGCTTAATTGTAAAAGGGGTAGAGCCAGATCTACTAAATGCAATCTTTGCAGCCTCAATTCTGGAGAAAAATCCAGGTACAAAAATTGTACTAAACGTCGCTTCTTCTTTGTCCGTTATCGAATACATCGAAAAACACAGAGGTAAAGTGCTGTTATCAAAAGTTGGGTATCCAAATGTAATGGCACTAATGGGGAAAAGCGGCGCCTTATTCGGAGGAGAAGTCTCCGGACATTTTTACTTTAAAGACAGACACTTTGGATATTCCGACGGACTTTATTCCGCAGCAAGATTATGCGAAATTATTACAAAAAAAGACGTATCGCTCGCCCAGCTTATCAAACAAATTCCTCACATTTTAAATATCCAAATCCGGGCAAAAGTTCCAAACGAAGCGGACGCGCAGACCGTGCTGTCTGACATAACCAAAAACATGCACGCAAAATTCAAAGACACAGAGTTCTTAGAAATTGACGGCGTACGCGTCAACTTTCCCGACAAGTCCTGGTTCTTAATCCGCGCCTCGGGCACAGAAAACATAATAACCTTCCGAGCCGAAGCAAAAACCAAAAAAAGACTATCACAACTTACCAACTATGCCAAAAGGGCTTTCGGAAAACATAAACTTCAGCTAAAATGAACCAGTATCTGCCCATGGATAAAACAAATAAACATCCGTCTTCAACTTCGTATAAAAAATACATCTACAATTTCTCCGAAATTGGGAAAGAAAACATAGCCGAAGCCGGCGGTAAAGGTGCCAATTTAGGAGAAATGACGAAAAGCGGCTTTCCGGTACCGATGGGCTTTATTGTCGGCGCAGAAGCCTACAGAGATTTCATAAACGAAAACGACCTGGAAACCCCTATAAGAAATGTTTTAAAAGCCGCACATATAACCGCAGGCAGAAAATTGTCAGCCCACCCCGAATACTTCCAAGACGCCGCAGACAAAATTGAGAAAATCATCTTGAAAGGAAAACTTTCCATGAAAGCGCAAGAAGACATTCTTACGTCGTACGGAAAATATGGAGTTTGGTTTCGAAAGCCGTTGGTCGCAGTTCGCTCCTCAGCAACAGCAGAAGATCTCCCCGACGCCTCTTTTGCCGGACAACAAGCAACATTCCTAAACATAAAAGGAGACAAAGACCTCTTGGAAGCAGTTAAAAAATGTTGGGCCTCTCTATTTACCCCAAGGGCAATTTTTTATCGCCAAGAAAAAGGGTTTAACCACTTTAAAGTAGCAATCGCCGTAGTAGTTCAAGAAATGGTCCAATCCGAAGTTTCCGGAATCGCCTTTACCAACGACCCGGTAACATTAGACAAACACAAAATGGTAATAGAAGCAGTATGGGGATTAGGAGAGTACGCTGTCCAAGGTACAGTTACCCCCGATAGTTACGAGTTGGACCGGCATTCACTCGCAGTATTAAAAATCACGAAAAACACCCAAAAAGTGCAACTCACACGTTCGGGTAAAAAAACAAAAGAGACAAATGTCGCGAGGAATCACCAAAACCGACAAAAACTATCAAGTGACAAAGTGACAGAGCTTGGAAAAATTCTTCAAAAAATACACGCGCACTACTATTTTCCCCAGGATGTTGAGTGGGCCTATAAAAAAGGGAAGTTTTATATTATCCAAGCCCGCCCAATAACAACATTAGGCATTAGGCAACAAGCAACAGGCAACAGTCCGGATCTTGGTGCATCTGGTGCTCTGGTACCTTTCCTTGCAGGCCAACCCGCAAGCCCCGGAATCGCAACCGGCCAAGTACGAATTATTAAGTCCTCCCGAGAGATTGGAAAAATAAAGAAAGGGGAGATATTAGTTACAAAAATGACTTCTCCCGATTACGTGCCCGCAATGAAGCAGGCATCGGGAATTGTAACAGACGAAGGGGGAGCAACCTCCCATGCAGCAATTGTCTCCCGAGAGCTAGGCATACCATGTGTCGTGGGCACCAAAGAGGCAACAACAAAACTAAAAGAGGGCACCACAATAACTGTTAACGGCAAGACAGGCGCCGTGTACCTTGGACGGCCAGAAGTTACAAAAGAGCAAGAGAAAGCGGCCCTACCGGAAAAACCGCACCCAGAAATAAGAACCGCAACGAAAATATACATAAACCTCGCAGAGCCAGAAAAGGCCCAAGAGGCCTCCCTTCTTCCGGTTGACGGAGTAGGACTCTTGAGAGCAGAATTCATGATCGCTCAAATCGGAAGCCATCCAAAACACCTTATCGCGCAAAAACGCCAAGAACAATTTATCGAAAAACTCTATGAAGGACTGGTTCCCTTTTGCCAAAGTTTTGACCCTCGCCCAATAGTTTATCGCGCAACAGACTTTAAGACCAACGAATACAGACATTTGTCCGGCGGAAAAGATTTTGAGCCGGAAGAAGCAAACCCCATGTTGGGTTTCAGAGGGGCCTATCGCTATATAGCCGACCCGGAGGTTTTTGAATTAGAAATAGCAGCAATCAAAAAGGTCCGTGAAACTTACAAAAATCTTCACCTAATGATTCCTTTCGTCCGCTCCCCAGAAGAACTGTTGCAAGTTAAACGAATCATGGCCGCCTCGGGTCTCGTCCGTAGCCCATCGTTCAAGCTTTGGCTTATGGTCGAGCTACCTATAAATGTAATTAGAATAGAAGACTTTATAAAAGTAGGAATAGACGGTGTGTCCATAGGATCAAACGATCTAACAATGCTTATCTTAGGAACCGACAGAGACAACAGCGAAGTCTCATCAGCGTTTAAAGAAACAGACCCCGGGGTAATGTGGGCTCTGGAACGAACCATTAAAGCGTGCAATAAGCACGGGATCACCTCCTCCATTTGCGGCCAGGCGCCAAGCACGTATGACGAACTAGTCGAGTTTCTTGTAAAGTTAGGTATAACAAGCGTATCAATTAACCCAGATAGCGTAGGCAGAGTACAGAGAGTTGTGCACGAAGCCGAAAGGAGAATCGTAAAGAGGTAAGAGGTCTAGAAACTGGTATGGAAAGGGGGTGAAAGGTGTAGACTCTAAACGAAACCTTCTCACCATACAAGCTTCCAAACCCAAACCTCTCAACTTAACACAAGATATGTCACGTATTACCCAAATATGGGCTCGCGAGATCCTAGATAGTCGCGGAGAGCCCACAGTCGAAACAGTCATAAGACTAGACTCAGGACTTACTGCCGTTGCATCTGTTCCGGAAGGAGCGTCGTTAGGAAAACACGAAGCGACAGAACTTAGAGACGGTGACGAAAAAAGGTTTGCCGGGAAAGGGGTATTAAAAGCCGTTAGCAACGTGAATGAAAAAATTGGCCCAGCGGTAATTGGAATGGACCCAACCGATCAAATAGGAATCGACCAGAGAATACTCTCCCTAGACACCTCTCCAAATAAAGGCACGTTAGGCGCAAACGCCATCCTTTCTGTATCAACCGCCGTGACCAAAGCGGGCGCTATGGCAGGACAAGTACCCCTCTACATTTGGGTAAACCAACTCGCCCAAGCAGTAAAAGCAGCAGAAGGCCCAATAGGAAGAATTCCAACCCCAGTCTTCAATATGATCAACGGCGGACTTCATGGCGCTGGCAACCTAGACTTCCAAGAATTCCAAGTAATTCCAGCAACCTCAAAACCCTTCAGTCTTGCGCTCCAATCTTCGGTAGAAGTCTACTACCAAATTAAAGAGGCCTTAATAAGGCGTGGCGCAATTCATTCAGTAGGCGACGAAGGCGGATATGCTCCAAACCTTTTCACCAACACTGACGCACTCGAGATAGATTTAGAAGCAATAAAAGAAGCAGGCTACCAGGTCGGACAGGATTTCTTCCTGGGTCTAGATGTGGCTGGAAATGTAATCCATAAAAACGGAGGCTACTCGATAAAAGACCGATCAAACAGCTTGAACAGTTCTTCCCTAACTACCTATTACGAGGAAATAAATGAAACATACCGTTTAACGTACATAGAAGACCCTTTCCACGAAGAAGATTGGGAAGCCTGGAAAAACTTGACTGCAAAGATTGGTGATAAAACAATGATTGTAGGAGATGATCTATTAGCTACAAATCCCGAAAGAGTAAAGAAAGCCATTGAGGAAAAGGCGTGCAATGCCATTCTTGTAAAACCAAACCAAATAGGAACAATAACAGAAACACTTTTCGTTATAAAACAAGCCCGTGAGGTCGGCTGGAAAGTTATCATTTCCCATCGCTCGGGGGAAACAAACGATTGGTTCATAGCAGATTTTGCAGTAGGAGTAAAAAGCGATTATGTCAAATTCGGAGCCCCCGCAAGAGGAGAAAGAATAGTTAAATATAATCGCCTTTGGACAATAGAACAAGAATTGGCCGCTTCGCAGCCGAAGCCCTAAATTCGAATTTCGTGCCTTCGTGCTTCGAGTTTCTAAACATGAACATTCCTCTTGTGGTCTTAATCGTTATGGATGGTTGGGGAATTGCTCCTCCAGGCCCGGGTAACCCAATCTTGATGGCAAACCTCCCCAACCTTCGCTCACTCTGGGCCTCCTATCCCCACACAAGCCTGGCAGCCTCTGGTGAAGCCGTGGGGCTACCACGCGGAGAAGTAGGAAACACCGAAACCGGCCACCTCAACTTAGGAGCAGGCAGAATTGTTTATCAAGATTTGCTACGCATTAATATGTCTATAGCCAACGGAACTTTTTTTCAAAATAAAGCATTCTTGGGTGCAATTGAACATGCCCAAAAAAACAAATCAAGTCTACACCTCATGGGACTAATAGGCGGCGGCGGAGTACACGCTAGTACAAACCACCTCTTGGGTTTACTTAGACTTTGTAAAGAAAAAGGGCTAGTGGATAATGTGTTTATTCACGCCTTCACAGACGGTCGAGATTCTCCACCCAATGCCGGTATCTCCTATATCGCAAACTTGGAAAGTGCCGCAAATTCCTTAGGCGTCGGAAAGATAGTTTCCGCAATGGGAAGATATTGGGCAATGGACAGAGACAAGAGATGGGAAAGAACAAAAACTGCATACTTTGCCCTGACCGAAGGACAAGCAAAACACACACCATCAATTAAGCAAGCAATTCAAGAGTCGTATGACTCGGGTGTTACGGACGAGTTTGTAAATCCGGTAATGCTCATAGGCAAAAACCCTTCGGATTATCTCGTCAAGGAAGGTGACGCAGCGATATTCTTTAACTTCCGGATAGACAGACCAAGACAACTTGCACGCGCGTTTGTTTTAGAGGACTTTGCCAAAGAAAGTGCCGCCGGCGAAGCAGATTTTGACCCGTATGCCGAAAAATACTACAAAAAAAGCAACGTAAAAGTCGCCGGAACTCCAATTTTTGAACGTGGACCAAAAGTAAAAAACCTCTTTTTTGTAACAATAACCGAGTACGACAAGCCGACATCAAAACACGCCCAGGTCGCCTATCCTCCGGGGATCATAACCTCCCCCCTAGGAGAAGTCTTATCGGCAAGAGACATTAAACAGTTGAGACTTGCCGAATCCGAAAAAGAAAGGTTTGTAACCTTCTATTTTAACGGCCAACGTGAATTAGCTTTCCCAGGTGAGATAAGAAACATTTCTCCTTCCCCAAACGTCTCAACTTACGACAAAGCTCCGGAAATGGCAGCACACGCAATTGTTGAAAATTTTGAAAGGGCAGTAGGATCAGACAATAGTTTCAAATTTGTTCTAATAAATTTTGCAAACCCCGACATGGTTGGACACACAGGAAATATCGATGCAACAAAAATTGCTGTCGAAACAGTAGATGAATGCGTTGGGAAAATAGTCAAAAGGGTTAAAAACCTTGGCGGAATTACAATTATTACAGCAGACCACGGCAACGCGGAAGAACTTCTAAAAAGCGATGGCTCAATAGACACTGAGCATTCCACGAATCCCGTACCAATACTCTTTTGCGGGAACGAATTTTTAGATAAAGGTTATCAACTCCAAACCGGAATCTTAGGAGACGTTGCCCCAACAATACTTAAACTAATGGGCATAACTCAACCGCAGGAAATGACAGGCCATTCACTTATCTAGAAAACACCACCGTGAACTCTCCCCGTGGACTAATCTTTTCAAAATGCAAAATAACCTCCACCACGCTTCCCCGTAAAGTCTCTTCGTGCAACTTCGTCAACTCCCGCGAAACAGCAACTTCTACATCCCCAAATATCTCTTTAATCAAATGAAGAGACTTAACAATCCTATGTGGCGATTCATAAAAAATAACAGTTCGTATATGCTTTGACATACCATCTTTTGTTTCTCTCAAAAGCCTCTCTGTGTTCGAAGATTTCCTTGGCAAAAATCCCAAAAAAACAAAAGTGTTGGTGGGTATACCCGATACTGTTAGTGCAGCAACCAAAGCACTAGGACCAGGTATTGTTTCAACATTAATACCCATGGCAATTGAGGAACGAACCAACTTAAAACCCGGATCAGAAAGCAAAGGAGTACCAGATTCGGAAACTAAAACAACATGCTTTCCCATCCCGAGAAGCGTAATAGCAAAATTTATTTTGCGCTCCTCATTCCCCTCAAAAAACGAAATTGTTTCTTTTTGAGGAATCTGATAATGCTTAAGTAGTCCTATCGTTGTTCGTGTATCTTCCGCCAAGATAACATCGCACTCGGAAAGTGTGCGTATTGCCCGAAAAGTAATATCTTCCAAATTCCCAATAGGTGTCGCAACAATTGACAACTTGCCTGCCATATTGGTGTATATTATATACGTACCCAGATGAAATCGCTTAACAATAAATTTGTAAAGATAGCAGACGCAGTGAGCTTTGGGATGGGAACTCCCACAAACATTGCTTTTTGGGTCCTTGCCGTTGCTGTCTGGTTCTTCTTAGGTTTCACAAGACGTGAACTCTTTGTTGATGGCTCAATTCTCCCTGATTGGTTTACCTCAGATGCGTGGAATTTCCCACTAAACACAATTACCACTCTCGCAGAACTCTATATTGGCTTTCTAGTCGCAGCAGCAGCCAACCGTTCCGAAAGAACCCTAAGAAAAATGATTGAACACACAAAGCAAACAGTTGACAAAGTCGAAGAAATCAACGCCAAACAGAATAAACTCCTAGAAACCTTACTTAAATACCAAGAAAAAGAACTCAAAAAAGAAGACGAAGTCCTACAAGCAGTCAAAAGAAGAAGGTAGTGGATATACCCTATAACTTGATTATACCACCCACTTCTGCTAAAATCCCCAGGTAAGCCCGTAGCTTACGGCACCGTCACAAAAAGAGAGGAAATAGAAGTGGCAGAAGGCACTGTCGAGCCAACCAAACCCATCATCATCCTGTCTAGCCTCCAACCCGGTCTTGAAGCGCGAGCATGGCTCGCCGCGGTCCACGGCGCAAACGTCGAGATCGTCTGCGAACCCATGATGTTCCAAAGAGCAATTCGCTCCGCTGGCGGACTAGTACGCGCAGTCGAAGACCAAAGCAAGATCGGGCCCGTCTACCTCATGGCCGACGCACCACCCCTACAGATGGGTGAACTCGGCGGCTACATCTCCCGCGCGGAAAGAGCAGGAACAAGCGTTCACTACGGAGTCATTTGGCGTCGAGAAGACACACCCGACGAGAACACTCACCTTCCAGGACTCTGGCATATAAAGGGAAGCTGGACTCTACGGGTCTGGGCTGCAGGAACCGCTGGCTCACCCGGCACACCGTTCAACGACCCACTCTTCTGACCCAACAGGTGCTCCCTCCAAGCCCCCAACAGACCTACAGTCTCGCGGGGGCTCCACACACTAGCAAAAATTGTGATCAACGCGCCCACCAAATATTCGGTGAGAAAAGACCAATTGACCTCTAAAAGTTATCTCCTCATACCCTGAAAACTCATTAACGTCACCTTCTTGTTCATATGTATAACTCCAATCGCCGTCTGTAAATTCATGTGGACCTCTAAAAGATTTAAAAGCCGCGTCCGATGCAGACATTGCGCGCTTTAAGAGTCCAAAAGTATCACGGGCCAAAGATTCATTCCCAGGAGTCATACCTCCACCATAGGACGCAACCCACAAAGGTTCTTCTCTAAGGCGCACAACCTCCGTTCCTTGAGATCTGTTCTGTCCGGTAAAACTATCTCGAAAAGATAAATCACCTTTAACATATTTTAATTCCTTGAAGCCGGGCCGTTCTGGAGTTTTAACCCAACCCTTATTTGCGGGGTAAGTATTCAAACAAGCCTCAATAATGAAGTCATAAAGCTCGCTATCAGAAACATGTTGGTTAGTTTGCATACTTTCTAATCAACCCCACAACCCGTCCTTGAACCGTAACATTCCTTGCATATATCGGGCTCATTGTACGATTCGCCGGCTCAAGTCGAATTCTCGTTGCCTCCTTAAAATATCTCTTTAAGGTCGCCATTCCATTCTCAAGCAAAGCAACAACAATCTCGCCATTCATGGCATTTTCTTGCTGTTCTATAACAACATAATCGCCATCATTTATACCAACCTCAATCATTGACTCCCCCCGAACCTGAAGTACAAAAATTCTTTTTGTAGAAGAAAACATTGCAGGAGGAATAGCCAAAGTTGCATTAGGATCAGTATAAGGCTCAATCGGGGCTCCAGCGGCAATAAAACCCATTATTGGTACATCGATACCAACCGCTGTTTTTGGAGTAATACTAGTCAATTCAATCCCTCTGGTATCGCCAACTTTCTTCTTGATTAACCCTTTTCGTTCTAGTGCTTGAAGATGTTCATGAACCGTAGCAAGGGAAGAAACCCCGATTGCCTGCGCAATTTGTTTTAATGTAGGAGCACACCCATTTGCATCAATAAATTGGCTTATGAAGTCTAAAATTTGTCGTTGTCTTGTGTAAATTACTGGCGGCATAGTGTACGTAAAACGCAATACGTCAAACGTTTAACTTTTTTCGTTTTACATTTTCAATCTACCCCAACAAAACCCGTATGTCAAGCCCCAAATTTCGGGTAAAATGTGGTACACTAATCGGATGAGATTCAAACTTGAATCCCCATATAAACCCACAGGAGACCAACCCAAAGCCATCGAACAGTTGGTAGAAGGTTTAAGATCCGGTATCAACGAACAGGTACTTTTGGGAGTAACAGGATCCGGAAAGACCTTCTCAATTGCCTGTGTTATTGAAAAACTGCAAATCCCAACCTTGGTTATTTCGCACAACAAAACCCTTGCCGGCCAACTCTACCAAGAATTGCGCGATTTTTTCCCGGAAAACGGCGTTTCTTACTTCGTTTCTTATTACGACTACTACCAACCCGAAGCATACATTCCTCGAACAGACACATATATCGAAAAAGAAACCGATATTAATAAAGAGATAGACAAGCTCAGGCTTCGCGCAACCACAAATCTTATGACCAGAAACGATGTTATAACAGTCGCCTCAGTTTCTTGTATCTACAACATCGGTTCTCCCCTAGAATACGGCAACTTCATACTTGGCCTCGAAGCCGGAAAAACGTACGAAAGACAAGCAATAGCCAGACGACTGATCGAACTCCAGTACGAGAGGGGCGACTACGGCTTCCACAGGGGCACATGGCGCGTAAGAGGAGATACACTGGACATCTTCCCAGCATACGAAGATGTGGCCGTAAGATTGGAATTTGACGGAATTATTCTTAAAAAAATTTCAACACTAGATCCTGTAAGCGGAAAAGTTATAGAAGTTTTACCGGGAATCGTTATCTACCCGGCAAAACATTATATGATGGATCCCCTAAAGCAAAAAGGTGTGTTTGGCCAAATCCGTGAGGATCTAAGAAAGCAAGTTCAGGCTTTTAAAGACCAAGGAAAACTTCTGGAAGCAAACCGAATAGAAAAAAGGGTCACCTACGACCTGGAAATGATCGAAGAGGTTGGGTACGTAAACGGTATAGAAAATTACTCCCGCTACTTTGACGGCAGAAACCCAGGCGACGCTCCTTATACTCTTATCGACTACTACAAACATTCCTACGGAGATAACTTTTTAATAGTAGTGGACGAATCCCATATAACAATCCCTCAAATTGGCGGAATGTACAACGGCGATCGGGCCAGAAAACAAACCCTAATAGACTTCGGCTTCAGGTTAGAATCAGCCTATGACAACCGCCCTCTGAGATTCGAGGAATTTCTACGACGTATGCCAAAAGCTCTCTACACAAGCGCCACTCCCGCCCCCTGGGAGCTGACTCGAACCAACAAACACATCGCCCAACAGTTGATCCGCCCAACAGGAATTCCTGACCCAGAAATTGAAATCAAACCAACAGAAGGCCAAATCCAAGATCTAATCACCGAAATCGGAAAAAGAGTAGAGAAGAACCAAAGAACTCTGGTAACTACCCTTACAAAACGCATGGCCGAAGATTTAAGCGCCTACCTTAAGGAAAAGGGGATAAAAGTCCATTACCTACATTCGGAGGTAAATACCCTCGACCGAACCGATATTTTAGACGAGCTAAGACGCGGAGAATACGATGTATTGGTAGGAATAAACCTCCTGCGAGAAGGACTAGATCTGCCCGAAGTCTCCCTTGTTGCAATTCTAGACGCAGACAAAGAAGGATTCCTACGTTCTGAAACTTCCCTTATTCAAACAATGGGGCGGGCAGCCAGGCACCTGGAAGGAAAAGTAATAATGTACGCAGACCATACAACAGGATCAATGCAAAGGGCTATTTCCGAAGTCGAAAGACGCCGAACCTATCAACGCGAGTACAACAAAAAACACAATATAATTCCGAAAAGTATACAAAAACCAATACGCGAAAAGCTCGTTGAAAGAGACGAAAAAGACCCCGAACCCATGCTCTACGGAATCGAACGCGAAGTAATTCAAAACCTGGAAGATCTAAGCCCAGATGAACTTACTCCAAGAGATCGAAAAAACCTAATCTTGAAACTTCGCCGAGCTATGAACGCCGCCGCCCGAGATCTAAACTTCGAGTTAGCAACCAAATTTAGAGACCGCATCCGTCAACTTGAATTAACTTAGGGCCCCAACAACACCCGAAACGTTATGGTATACTAATTTTGCCACGTCTACCGCGGGCATTTTCTCGTGTCATGTCAACCGATAAACTCATAGTCAAAGGCGCAAGAGAGCACAATCTAAAGAACATCGATGTTGAAATACCTAAAAACAAACTTGTAGTCTTTACTGGCATCTCAGGCTCCGGAAAATCCTCATTAGCGTTCGACACAATCTACGCCGAAGGCCAACGCCGCTACGTTGAAAGCCTTTCTTCTTATGCTCGACAATTTTTAGGAATTATGAACAAGCCGGATATAGATTCAATAGAAGGCTTATCTCCTGCAATATCGATCGAGCAAAAAACAACTTCCCACAACCCCCGTTCAACAGTCGGAACAATAACAGAAATTTATGATTATCTAAGGCTTCTTTTTGCACGAATCGGGCATCCCCATTGTCCTATTTGTGGTCGCGAAATCTCTCAACAATCAGCAGAAATGATTACCAACGGCGCGCTTGAACAAATAAAACAGGTGGCCAATAAAAATGGCATAGCAAAATTTCTCGTTCTGGCACCAGTCGTAAGAGACAAAAAAGGAGAATTCACCTCACTCTTTGAGAATGTTCGCGTCAAAGGCTACACACGGGTTAGGATAGACGGAAGAACTTTTGGCCTAGACGAAGATATTTTGCTGATAAAAACAAACAAGCATTCAATCGACGTTGTAATAGATCGAATCTCAATAGACAAGAAACAAATCAAAGACCCCGTTTCCCAACAAAACCTAAGATCCCGCCTTTCCGACTCAATTGAGCAGGGCCTAGCGTTATCCGATGGCCTAATCATACTTGCCGAAGTAGAAGACGCGGGCTTCTCAATACCCGATAATCCCAAAAACCTGAAAAGTCATCTCTACTCCGAACGCTTCGCCTGTCCAATAGACAACTTAAGCTTCCCAGAAATCGAACCAAGATCATTCTCCTTCAACTCTCCACATGGCGCCTGTCCAACCTGTTCTGGAATCGGAACTCTATTAAAAATAGACCCGGACAAGATAATTAATCCCGAACTAACTCTTGCAGAAGGTGCTGCCCTCCCCCTATCAACCATGTTTGAAAAGGACACATGGTATTCTCGCTTGGTTGCAGAAGTCGCGAAAGAAAATAATTTCACCATCCAAACCCCCCTAAAACAGCTTCAACAAAAGCAAATAGACCTCCTACTGTATGGCACAGGAACTAAAACTTACAAAGTTATAGGCACCAACAGACTTGGTGAAAAAACCCACATCGAAGAGCCCTTCCTGGGAATCTTAAAAGAGCTGGAAAGAAGACACTCGGAGTCCGAGTCAGAGTTTGTCCGAGCAGAGATCCAAAAATATATGGTCCAAAAGGTTTGCCCAGACTGTCTGGGCGCCCGCTTAAAAGAAGAGGCATTATCAGTAACTGTGGCCGGCAAATCAATTGTTGACGTCACAAACCTGGCAATAAACGAGTCTTTGGAATTTGCAGAAAGTCTAACTCACGAAAAAACCCCTCTCTCAAAAAGAGAACAGGAAATAGGCCGTTTGATTTTGAAAGAAATTGTCTCCCGTTTGAGGTTTTTGGTATCCGTCGGACTTGAATATATAACCCTAGGCCGGTCCTCAGGAACACTCGCAGGAGGGGAAGCTCAACGAATAAGGCTCGCCTCCCAAATAGGATCAGGTTTAACAGGAGTTTTATATGTACTAGACGAGCCAACAATCGGCCTCCATCAACGAGATAATAGACGCCTAATAAACACCTTAAAAAATCTTCGGGACCTTGGAAATACAGTAATAGTAGTTGAACACGACCGAGAAACAATTGAATCGGCAGATTGGATACTGGACTTCGGCCCAGGAGCCGGAAAACAGGGCGGGGCATTGGTTACAGAAGGGGAAATAAAAGACATTCTAAACCACAAAAGCTCAATAACCTCACAATACCTGTCTGGCAAAAAGGACCTATGGGTTGGCAAAGACAGAAAAGAACCAGAATCCACTGGCTCCCTAAAACTCCTAAGCGCAGATAAACACAACCTTAAAGAAGTAGATGTAGAGATCCCTCTACAAAGATTTGTATGTATTACCGGAGTCTCCGGTTCCGGAAAATCAACACTATTAGTAGACACTCTTTACCCAAGTCTAAAAGACGCCTTAAACCGGTCCTGGACTCAAAGGTATGAACCATTTACCCCCAAAAACGCTGGCTTTAAACGCCTTGAGGGGCTTGATCAAATAACCAGAGTAGCGCTTCTTGATCAGTCACCAATCGGCAGAACCCCCCGGTCAAATCCGGTAACCTATACTGGCATCTTCGGTCAAATTCGAGAATTGTATGCCCAAACCCCAGACGCAAGAGTCCGAGGTTACAAAACCGGCAGATTTTCTTTCAACGTCAAGGGGGGGAGATGTGAATCGTGCGAAGGCCAAGGTGTCAACAAAATCGAGATGCAATTTCTGTCAGACGTTTATATAACTTGCGAAATCTGCGAAGGCTCACGATACAATCGCGAAACCCTAGAAGTTAACTGGCACAACAAAAACATCGCAGAAGTGCTAAATTTGACCGTCGCCGAAGGCCTAGATTTTTTTGCCAATATCCCAAACATAGCCGACAAATTAGAACTTTTGACCCAAGTCGGTCTTGACTATATAGAACTTGGCCAATCGGCTCCCACGCTGTCGGGGGGAGAGGCCCAAAGAATAAAGTTATCAACAGAACTGATGAAGCGTTCCGGGGGATCAACCTTCTATATTCTAGACGAACCAACAACAGGTCTTCATTTTTCAGACATTGAAAAACTCCTCAAATGTTTACTTAAACTTGTAGAAATGGGAAATACCGTCGTAGTTATAGAACACAACCTAGATGTTGTTAAAAACGCAGATTGGATAATAGACCTTGGACCGGAAGGGGGAGACGGGGGAGGAAAAATCATAGCTTCGGGTACCCCTAAAGAAGTCTCAAAAGTAAAGTCCTCGTATACCGGCCAATTCCTGGCAGAAATTGTCTAAATTTTGGGTAAAAAAACGGCGGGCGGCTCCAAGGTCTACGGTCTGCAAACGAATGCAAAACGTGACACAGGGAACCTCCCGCCGATAACTTTTTGGGTCGGCGAAACGCGCCGTCGGTCAGACGTAGCGTCTGTATGGCGTGGGGCAGACCCACTCGGCGAAAGTCGCCAGACCGAAAAAGATCGGCGTAGCAACAAGCCAGAGGATCAACCCACTCAGCACATTGCCGCCAGGCATGTAAATGGCAGCAAGGCTGAACAGGGAAATGCCCAGGCCAATGAGCATGAAGTTGCCAACATGCTCCCGCCAGGAGGCCGGATTCCTCTCCACCCGCTTGGGCATGATCCAACCCATCGCTACTCCGTAGACGAAGTAGCCCAACCACCACCACAAAAAGTGGGGAGCTAGGTCCTCCGTAAGGACGCTGGTGCTGGCAGCGGCGGACACGAGCATTAAGTCTACGCTCGTGATGAGCAGCACCCAAACGAGGGTGAGCTGCAGATCTTCGCGAGAGACACGAACCGGGACGCGGGCCAGGAAACGCAAAGCGGTCATATTTCAACCCTCCTTAGGGTGCTATCTGAACTCACTCCGAGCCCAGAAACTCAATTTTGAGTATGCCCAATTCTACCACAAAATCCCCAAAATGTCAACGTTATAGGACTATGTAACCATAGTCCTTGAAGAGTTTTCTGCACAACAATACATTGCTTGGGAGAAAACTTTTATAGGTAGCCCTCATCTATGAAGAGTTCTACCCCCAAGACCTCCAGCAAACCCCAGACAACCACACCCCACATAACCCAATTCTGAGAGGCCACCTCGGGGGTGGCCTCTCAATCCTCACCATCTAGCAACTGATGTTTAATAACTTCCAACGCTTCTCCATACGAGGCCTGATCGTACACAAACTGTCGATACTTCTCTGTTGACCCTGAAAAAGCATCCAAAACCTCACCAACAGAACAAGGAGAGCTGTAACCAAACATGTAGTCATGATAAGAGGACCAGCGATACCCCTCTAGATCCCCAGTCAGCCTCGACACAAGCGGATTAAGATGTATATATCTAGAAACGTGGAGAAATTGTTCATCACTACTTACAAGAACAGAGCGAAACCGACCCTCAAACAGGGGCCCAGACCTAGTATGTTTTGTGTTGCCATATTTGACATAGCTGTTCGACAAATCACCTAAAAATTTCAATATACCATTATCCTTAAGCTGTTTTAAAAGAAGGTGGAAGTGGTTAGGCATCAAGCAATAACAGTACAACTCGACAAGCTTTTTATCATCCGATAATTGAACCGGAGTAATTGTACCTCTAGCAAACTTAGAAAATTTTGGTTTTGGCCCCAGAAAGCGATAATACGAGAGTGTCTGAATAAATCTTCTGTAGTCTCTGGATTGCAGAAAAATATCTTGCCTATTAGCCCCACGATTGTAAATGTGGTAAATCTCACCTGTAACTAAAGGACTAAGTCTTCCAGGCATTATTGTGCATTTTTCGAGAGGCCACCCCCGAGGTGGCCGCTCCAAACTATAACCATACTACACACCTCAGTTAGATCGGTCAAACACACTAGCGGCCTCTCGCGTGCTATGAGGCTCGTCCTCGAGACTCTGTGCTATGATAATTTTGTGAAACACCTGCCTGAAAAGGTAATACGTCCAACGAAAAACGCTAAAAGGACTCGTTTTGTCTTTTTTCTCTCCTTGTTAACTGTTTTAACCTTTTACCTTTTGCGTTTCTCGTCTCCCGTCGCGGCCCAACAGGAATTCAAAACCGAATACCAAACAACCTACCACGTTCTTCCAACCGGCGACGCCGAAGTTACCCAAAAAATCTCTCTAACAAATAACTTCTCCAGTATCTACGCAACCTCCTACGGACTGTCCCTTGAGGGCAAGAAGCCCCAAAACGTAGAAGCAAGCCAGGACGGAGAAATAATTCCCACAGAGACAGAAGAGAAAGACCAAGAAACCCAAATCACAGTAACGTTTCCCGACGCCGTAGTGGGAAAGGGTAAATCCAGAACCTTCCGGATCACCTATAACGTCCCACAACTTGCCGCCCAAAACGGCCAAGTCTGGGAGTTAAGCGTTCCACGCATTGCCACACAGGAAAACTTTGACTCCTACAACCTAACACTTATTACCCCCAAAAAGTTTGGAAGGGTTGCCTATATTTCTCCTCAACCACAAACTCAGGAGGAAACGGCAACTGAGAGATTTTTCACTTTCACAAAAGATGAAATAGCAAAGGCTGGAATTGTCGCAGCTTTTGGAGACTTTCAAGTGTTCTCATTTCAAGTAACGTTTCACCTACAAAATCCTTTAACAGACAGAAGCGGCAAAACCGACATCGCACTAATTCCCGACACAGCTTTTCAGAAAGTTTACTACGAAACACTTCTCCCCAAACCTCAAAGAATCTATCTGGACAAAGACGGGAATTGGTTGGCAACATACTTCTTGAAGCCCAGCCAAAAATTGGACATTCAATCTTCCGGCCAAGTCCAAATCTTTTCAAATCCCCAAACCCACTATCTCCAACCTCCTCCAGGCAAGGTTGATAATCTCTCTTCTGCCCCCTATTGGGAAACCACAGATCCTACAATACAAAACTTATCCAAAGATTTAAAAACTCCCCAAGAAATCTATGACTACGTCGTCCAAAACCTAAGCTACAACTATGACCGAGTCGGCGAAAACGCGCAAAGACTAGGCGCAAAAGGCGCCCTCTCCTCCCCAAAAGATGCAATTTGTATGGAATTTACAGATCTTTTTGTAACTTTAGCCCGCGCCTCGGGTATCCCCGCAAGAGAAATAAACGGCTACGCCTACACGGAAAATACCAAGCTCCAACCCCTTTCTCTTGTTGCCGACGTCCTACATGCCTGGCCCGAGTACTGGGACAAAAAACTAGGAATCTGGAAGCCCATAGACCCCACGTGGGGTAATACTACCGGCGGGGTAGATTTTTTCAACAAGTTCGATCTTTCTCATATAACTTTTGCAATCCACGGAGAATCATCCCAAGAACCGCCCGCAGCAGGAACATACAAATTAAATGGCTCCCAAGAAAGAGACATTTTAGTAACCTTCGGCCAATTACCAAGTATCAGAGAGTCAACCCCTAAGATCGAGATCATACCCCAAAGATCTCTCTTGCCGTTTATCAAAAGCAAAGTCAAAGTAAAACTAACCAACGAAGGTCCTGTCGCGTTTTATAATAAAGACGTCCAAATCACAGGGACAGGTGCAAACATCAAAAAC
>Ga0155355_101_pt1 | contig 20101 bp, 32 predicted proteins | sample RifCSPhighO2_02_FD_106323 | JGI IMG/M metagenome (GOLD analysis project Ga0155355, IMG submission 106323) | Candidatus Blackburnbacteria bacterium RIFCSPHIGHO2_02_FULL_44_20
GCCATGGGGCCCAATTTTGGAGAAAAAGATCGGCTCCATATTCTGCGACTCGTATATCGTTGCTGCATAAAACAAATATCGCATCAGCTTTTTCTAGGGGTTGATGCATCAAGTGGTAGTCCCAAATTATTTTTGCCAGTCTGTTTATTTCCTCTTCGATGGTTTATTCCTCCATTCAACAGAAAATGCTTGTTTATATCGCTCAAATGTAATTTTTGCTTTGTCAAAAAAAGTTTCTTGGCCAATGATAGGAATGAATTCATGAGTTAGAGGTCCTCCAAAATAAATAGTCGTAAGCACTTCCCTTCCTGCTATTCTGATAAATAACTGTTCTGGAAAGCATTCCGTCACTGAGCCGCTAAATCCACGAATTGGTATTTGCTTCTTGCCTTTTAATTTTATGCCTAATTCCAACGCCATTCTGAGACTGGCAAAGGAGTAGTCTGCGCCAGAATCGACTAATGCAAGTACATCTTTGGTTGTGTAGTCTTTGTATTTATATGTTACTGGCAAAAGTGGTCGTGGGGTAAGGGAACCACCTGGTAGGACGAGGTAGGGGAAGTTCATCAAAGAGTAGCTATTATTGGTCCGTAATCTTCCATGCCGGGTATTAGGACAACCTTCGGATTACCTAATTTTTTAAGCTTTTTGTCCAATTCTTTCATTGTGGGTGCTGATGCCACAACTTTCTTATAGTCGATAGATATTGCCACCCAACCGGAGATGTAACCTTTTAAAATTTTTGACAAATCAACTGATTTCTCCATTTGTTAATTGTAGCACGAAGATACCACGCTCGTTTTAACTGAACGTGGCAAACTTCTTTTTTACAAAAGAATCACCTATGCAATCTCTTGTACCAATCCTCTAAAACTTTTGAAACCAAGTCCTTTGCTCCTAGACCAACTGATAGTCCTACCGCTAACACAAGGGTCCATGTGAGACCTTGGAAGAATGTGTCGACTAGGCGGGGAGCGATTTGTAGTTGACCAACTGCTGCGAAAAACGCAACAATCAAAACTACCCAACGAGCGAGTCTCCCTACAGTGCGGGCCGCATCGTGGTCTATTGTTGCAAAGGCACCGCGTACCAAACTGTCAACAAAGTTGGCTATAAGGAAACCGGCACCTAAAACTAGGGCTGCTGCCATAACATTGGGTATATACGCCAAAACTTGACCCAATACCCCGGAAACCACTTTTAACCCAAGGATGTCTACGGCGGCGACAAAGAAGACTAGTAGAAGGACCCAGCGAACTACTTCGCCAACGAGTTCTGTTGCACTCAGTTTTATATCTGCTTTTCTTAGCCAGGCCGTAAATCCTGACCTTGAAGCTCCTTCTTCGAGCCTTATGGCGCGGAGTAATTCCTCAACTAATTTTTTACCCCACATTGCGATGAGTAGGCCAATTAAGAAAACTACTACTGCGCCTATAAAGTTCGGGATAAAGGAGAGAAGGGTTGTAGAAACTTGTACCCAAGAGGCGAGAAGCGCTGTCTGCCATGCTTGAAATAATGTCATGTTTATAACTCACCTCCTTCCATTTGTGAAAAGTTGAACCAAATTCATTGTGAAAAAAAACGTAGGGTTTGTCAAATCCCATCAAAAAACCGCACTTTTTATGTGCGGCTCATTGTGTTCTTTAGGATCCTGGTAAGAACCTCATCTCATGAGAACCTTGCTGCTGTTGCAGTAAGAACCTCATCTCATGAGAACCTTGCTGCTGTTGCAGTAAGAACCTCATCTCATGAGAACCTTGCCAGCAACTATACATGACATTCTCCCCGCCATTAGATGGCGGGGTTTCTCCTCTAAAGGAGGATGACATATCAGAATCCAACTCATCTCCGGACTAAAAAGCCCGGAGTTTTCTTGGGTTCTGCTATAAACAAAAAGGCAGCCTTTCGGCTGCGCTTTTTGATGTCCTAAGGATCCTGGTAAGCCAGGTTCTGTTTCTAAATGATAATCTGTCTTTGCCCTCGCTTTGGTGCTTCCGGAAGCTGGTAATAACGCACCTTTCGGAGGTTGCAGCGGGGAGGATTGCCCTTTTCACTCGTATCTATCGACCTTTATGGTAAATAGACCGACATAGTCTCTGTTGCTCTAACTGGCGGTTACCCGCCCCCGCTTACGCGGGGCACCCTGCTTCCTGCTGCCTGGACTTTCCTCTCTCGATTAAATCGGGAGTAATCATTCCGGATCCTAGAGAACAGCATATTATACCATAAAATAGCTCAGGAATCAAGTATTATAGGTTAGGAGACTTTTTGGAGGGCGTGGAAACCGAAGATGTCAACAAGCACTACTCTTAAAACGATAACGACAGGAACTGCCAAGATTGCGCCCATTGTTCCGGCAATTTGGAAACCGATTGCTAAAGACACTATTGTTACCAAGGGGTTGACTCCTGCTGCTTTTTGCATAACTTTTGGCGCGATAAGACTGTTTTCTAGTTGCTGGATTATAAAGTAAAGGGCTGCTACCCCAAGAGACATTACTGGTGAGATAGTAAGTCCTACTAGAATTCCGGGGATGCTGGAGATTATTGGGCCCAAGTTGGGAAGGATCTCTAGGACCCCTGCGATAATCGCCAAAGGAAGAGCGTAAGGAATACCAAGGATCCGTAAACCGATGTAGGTTACTGTTCCGATGATTAGCATCAGAATCAGCTCTCCCCTAACCCACCCTCCTAGGTTTGCTTCTATCTTGTCGATGAAAGTTTTTGCCTTTGTTTCTCCGTCCCCACCGAAAAGAATGGTTAAGTATCTATTTAGGTTTTTTCTTTCAAGAAGCATGTAGAAGGTAATTACTAAAACTGTTATTACGGCAATGAGGTTTGAGAAGATAAACACCACAAAACGAACTAAGTTTGCTGGAATAGCTCCCAGTTGAGAAGCTTGGTTTGCAATCAGCCTCCCATCTACACCTTGGATCCCCATGGTTTTCAACCAGTTCCCAAATTGATCAAATAGATCAGGAAGGCGGTCGGCAAGGTTTGTAGTTTCTGAGACGAGTGGGGAAATGATACTTGTTAAGCCTCCTATAAAGAGAGTTATTAGAACAATATAAACAAGAAGAATCGATATTCCGCGCGGAATTTTAAGAAATGTAAGCCGATCAACAACAGGATTAAGTGCTGTTGTTAAAAGAACTGCGATAAACAGCGTTATCACAACAGAGCTTATTTGGATAAAAAGCCAGACTGCTCCCAACGTAAGAAGGGTGAAAACTATTGTTCTATGGGAAATTTCTATGGTTTTTGACATCCTTCGGTTTGCTCAGGACAAGTTCTTAATTGTACCAATCTGTTACTGTTTTCTCCACTTCTTTTTTCCAGTGCTTACTTGATACATTAAACCATTTTATTCTGGGGTCTTTTTTAAACCATGTTAGTTGTCTTTTGGCATATTGATATTCATCTGTTTTCCATCTATCTATTACTTTCTCGCGAGACATCTTTCCCTCAAAATATGGTTTCCATTGTCGATAGCCAATTGCACTCATTGCTTGAGTCTCCCACCCTATATTCTCCATGACTAGTGTGTGAATTTCCTTTTCTATTCCGTCTTTTATCCAGGTAGCTACTCTTTCGTTTATCCGATCCTTCAGGGCTTGGTTGGGGCAAATTAGCCCAAGCATAAGGGTGTTAAAAATTCTTTTGGTGGCCTTAGGTCTTGTTGTTTCTGTTTGGGCGATTTCGATTCTTCTTAGAAGCCGTTGTTTGTTTGATTGTTCTGATTTGTTTAGAAGATTTGCAAGATCCGGATTAAGCCGGGAGAGGATCATAAATAATTCCTGGACGGACTTTGCCTTATATTGTTCTCTCAGCTTCCTATTGGGGGGAATGCCGATTGTTTCTATTCCGTCGACAATTGATTTTATGTAGAGGCCAGTCCCCCCTAAGAGAATTGGTAATTTGTTGCCTAACTGGATGTTGTCTATTCTTTTGAGAGCAAAGGTTTGATATTGGCTTACCGCAAAAGGTTCGTTTGGTTTAACAACATCTAACATGTAAATCGGCACTCCGCCGACTACCCAGTTCCCGTCCTTCCATTTTGCATTTTCCAGGTCTTTTCCTGTTCCAACATCCAGGCCTTTATAAACTTGCCTTGAGTCGGCAGAAATTATTTCCCCGTCAAATTTTTTGGCAAGATCTATTCCCAAAGCGGTCTTGCCTACTCCTGTGGGGCCACATATTACTAACAGTCTGTTTTTATTATTTGACATTGATATGAATTTAACTAACAATGTTGTCTACGCGGTTTTTTTATGCGAGTAAATAAAGAATGTCTGAAATTGAGTCAAATAATCGGCGCTTCCATATAATCCTCGATTCCTTTAATTGTGACGATTCTCTCCTATCCGATGCTCCTCGTATTGGTGTTATTATAAAAGAAATAGCCACTCTTTGTGGAATGAAGATACTGCACGGCCCGGTTGTACTCCAAGGAGTGCCCGAAAACCCTGGGGTTACTGGGTTTGCGATTATTGATTTTTCGCATATTTCTATTCATACCTTTACCAAGGCTTCTGAGGTTTGTATAGACATCTTTTCTTGCAAGCCTTTTGACCGGGAAAAAGTTAAAGCTTACGTGATGAAAGAACTTTCGCTTTCCGAGAAATATGTTAAATATATTGAGGTGAAATATCCGGCTCTTACCGAGGTTACTACTTCTTAATTACACGCTTCAAGGATTTTCCTGGGTGGAAACGGGGGACACGATGGGGTGGGACTTCTTCTTCTCTGCCTCTTAGGAACATTTTCTTTTTTGCGCGCTGGTCAACATAAAATGTTCCGAAGCCGGAGATTACCACTTTTTCCCCTTTAACTAGCGCTCTTTGAATTTCTTGGAGAAGCGTATCGATAGATTCTGTTGCAGCTTTTTTGGTTAAATGAGCTTTTCGGGCAACTGTTTCGATAAGATCGTTTTTAGTCATGTTCTGGCCTCAAGTGTAGAGGAACCTTCAGCCTCGTGTCAAATTTGCTTGGGGCTATTTTGCTTTTGTGGTTTCTGAAGCTTGGGTTTGGCGGAGAACGTTTACTTTTATTTGTCCTGCGTATTCCACTTCTTTTTCGAGTTTCCTTGCAATATCGTACGCCATTGTAGTCAACTCATCGTCTGATACATTTTTTGGGTTAACAATAATTTGGACTTCGCGACCCGCTTGGAATGCAAAAACTCGATCAACACCTTTAAATTCACTTGCTATTTTTTCTATTCCTTCCATGCGAGACGTGTAAGCCTCAATCGGTTCATATCGGGCGCCAGGACGGCTTCCAGAGATGGCATCTGCTGTATAAACAATAATCGACTCGACAGATGAGAATGGCTTATCTTCGTGATGCTCAGCGACGGTGTTCACCACTTCCTGAGGCATTCCAAACTTTTTGCATACTGATACTCCGAGCTGGACATGGGTTCCTTCCTCATCGGCTACAACCTTTCCTACATCATGAAGAAGACATCCTTTTCGGACTATTTCAACATTCGCCCCAATCTCCTGGGCAATCTGTATTCCAATCTTGGTTTCTTCAATGGTGTGGAGTGCTAGGTTTTGGCCATATGAAGTTCTAAATTTATAACGTCCAATCAAACGAACGAGTTCTAGGGGAAAATCATATACTCCGCAGGTGTGACAAATGGTTTTACCTTCTTCGAGGAGAATATCTTCCATTTGGGTTTGAACTTGTTTTATTACTTCTTCGATTCTGGTTGGTTGGATTCGACCATCTTTTACCAGTTGTTCCAAAGCTCTTTTTGCAACTTCTCTCCTGATTGGATCAAAGGAAGACAACCTTATCTCGTTTGTTTCATCAAGTTCAATCTCGACACCACTTGCCTGCTCGAAGGATCGGATATTTCTTCCTTCTCGGCCAATAATTCGACCTTTTACTTCTTCGTTGGGAAGTTTGACGCTGGAGACTGTGTATTCGGCAACGTAGCCTGTTGCGCCGTGACGCATGGCGTCTGCGAGAATTTCTTTAGCTTTTTCCTGAGCCTCCAACTTGATCTGTTCACTAAGGGTCCTTAGTTTTTTGGCCTTTTCAGAAACGAGTTCTTTTTCAAGCTCGGCAAGGAGTTCCCTTTTTGCTTCTTCTTGGGTAAGGTTTGAGACACGTTCAAGCTTTTTAATGTATTCGTCTTTATTGTCTGCCATATGTTTTTGGCGAAAGGAGAACTACCCGTTTAGCGGGCGAGGATTGGTGTTTGTTTGCAGGACAAATTTACACGCATTGTTTTCCTTTTGCTTCCTCTATTCTACTACACAAGGACGGACTCTACAAGTTTTGAGCTAATACTTTCTTGATTGTTTCATACGAGAATCCTCGACGTAAAAGAAAGTCGTAGATTCGTTTTTTTTCCTTCATATCCTGAGCTTTAGGGATTTTGCCGTATTTTTTTGTTAGCACTCTCTGTGCTCTTTCCTCGTCGGTTGGTCCTTCCTGTTCTTCTAGAGTTCTTGTTATTATTTCGTCCTCTACTCCTTTTGCCCGAAGTTCCATTTTTATCATCTTTGCTGGTTTTGCTCGAAAGGTTACCCTTTGGTCGGCCCACCATTTTGCAAATTCTTCGTCGTTTATTAATCCGATCTCTATTAGCCGGTTGATGAATTTTTCTTTTTCCTCATTCTGTATTCCTTTTCTGTGGAGCCAGATCTCTATTTCTTTTTTCGAATGAGGTCGTCTTACGGCAAAACTTGTTAGACGGGAAAAAATCTTGTCGTCAAAATCTTTTCCCCTCAGCTTTTCCATCTCTTCTTGGGAGAGAATTTTTTCTAGCTTTAGGTTATTTTCTAGAGCAGATTCTAGCGTTACACTAAACGCAAACTTGCCATCAAGATAAACGTTTACTCTATTTTTATTTCTTTGTTGGACGAGGCGGGTTATTTGTGGCACGGGGTTACTCTTCGTCGTCGTTTTCGCCAAGCTCTTTGGGGAGAGTTTTTCCGGAAGTAGCAGCATCTCTGATCTTCTTTTCCAGTTCTTGAACTATGTGTTTGTTTTCGGGGTCTTGTAGGAAACTTAAGGCTGCTGCCTTCCCTTGCCCTAGTACCATTCCACTGTAGCGATAGAAAGCTCCAGATTTTTCTACGATTCCCAATTCAACACCCACATCAATTAGCCCTCCAATTTTGGAGATGCCGTCTGTGTTCATTATGTCGAATTCGGCAACTCTGAAAGGAGGAGCTACTTTGTTTTTAACAATTCGCGCCCTATGACGAGAGCCGATTACGGTGTCCCCTTCTTTTATTGACTCGGTTTTTCTAAGGTCGATTCTAACAGAAGCGTAGAACTTAAGAGCTAGCCCTCCGGGGGTTGTTTCGGGATTTCCAAACATTACTCCGATTTTCAAACGAAGCTGGTTTGTAAAAATTAAACAGGTTCTGGTCTTGCTGATTGCTCCAGTTAGTTTTCTTAATGCTTGAGACATCAAACGGGCCTGGACTCCCATGACAGAGTCTCCCATCTCTCCTTCAATTTCTGCTCTCGGAACAAGTGCCGCAACTGAATCAACAACAATTACATCGACCGCTCCGGATCGCACCAAAGTTTCTACTATCTCTAAGGCCTGTTCTCCGGTGTCTGGTTGGGAGATAAGAAGATTATCAACATCTACTCCTATGCCTTCTGCACGACTTGGATCAAGGGCATGCTCTGCATCTACAAATGCACAGGTTCCTCCTTGCTTTTGGGCTTGTGCAATAACGCTTATTGCCAGTGTCGTTTTTCCTCCAGCTTCTGGTCCGTAGATTTCAATAACACGACCTCGGGGGAAACCTCCAACCCCTAGGGCAAGATCAAGTGCGATAGATCCTGTTGGAATAACGTCAACATGTCCTTGGGCAGCAGTTCTTTCTCCAAGACGCATGATGGCCCCTGTCCCATATTGTTTTTCTATCTGCTGCATTGCAACTTGGATTGCTTGAAGTTTTTCTGATTGAGGGGTTTGTTGAGGAGTCTCTATTGGTTCTTTGGGTTTCCTTGCCATTCTAGAGCTCATTATAGCTTAATATATCACCGGTGCAAGTGGAGATTTCTAGATTGAATATCACACTTCGGAAGTGTGATATTGTTATTTATGCCCCAGCGTTTTATTCCCTATGTGGTTGGAAATTTCTACCATGTATATAACCGTGGTGTCGAGAAAAGAGTTACTTTTATGAGCAGAAGAGATCATGAACGGTTTCTGGAAACACTTTATTACTATCAATTCTCGGATCCAAAGCCCAAATTTTCCACTCTTCATCGCTTCAAAACAGTTGATTTTGAAAAGAATCCTAAAATTATAGATATTGTTTGTTATTGCTTCATGCCTAATCACTACCACTTACTCGTTCGACCATTAGAGGATGGGGCTGTACAAGAGTTTATGAAGAAGGTTTCAGATAGTTATACTCGGTATTTTAACACCAAGCATTCTCGTGTTGGTCCTCTTTTCCAAGGGGCTTATAAGGCAGTTGCTGTCGAGACAGATGAACAACTACTACAGCTTTCTAGATATATACATCTTAATCCATACATCTCGGGCCTTGTTAAAAACTTGGTCGATTTTGCTTATTCTTCGTATGCAAGTTTTATAGGTGGTTCTACAAGTTTGTGTGCTAAAGAGCCTGTTTTGGAGTTCTTCCAGAACAGAGGAAAGTACCGAGATTTTGTGGAAGATTATACGGATTATGCAGTAAGTGTATCTAGCTTCAAAGAGCAACTCATTGATTCGGAGGAATGATTTATAATTTATGTCACACTTCCGAAGTGTGATTCTGTTGAGAGTAGGGGGTAAAACCAGTACCCCATAGTCGGGGAAGATGGTACCGCCCCATCGTCTCGCGACCCCCAGCCGCGAATTCTGCTTTTAAACTATTCCCCGCTGTTCCCCTTGGAAGAAACATTGTATTTTAACAGATATGGTGATATTAATGAACTGTGGTTGAGCCAAATCTTAAACACGACGATTCACATCTTCACTATATTGCTATTACGGCAATAATCCATAAAGACGGAAGATATTTAATAACGAAACGCTCGCCAAATGAGAAAGCTTTTCCAAATATGTGGACAGTTCCCGGGGGAAGAATTGATGCAAAAGATTACGTAGACACTCCAAAAAATACACCCTCTGCGTGGTACGGAGAAGTTGAAAATACATTGCGCAGGGAAGTTCGGGAAGAGGTTAACTTGGAAATAGAAAACATAAAATATCTAGTTGACATGACGCTTTTAAGGCCTGACGGGATTCCTGTTGTAGTTTTGAGTTATTATGCAGATTATAAAACACCAGAGGTGTCTTCAACTTCGTATAAAAGTGGAGAAGTAAAACTTGATGACGACGCAACAGAATTTGCTTGGGTTACTCCGGAAGAAGCAGAAAAATATGAGCTAATTGAGGGAATTTACGAGGAAATAGTTATGGCGGATAAATTTCGGCGTGGCGTCAGTTTCTCTTCGGTTAAGTTTGAGCCAAGAAAATACTAGCAAGCGGTTACAAGGGGAATGTTGTTCCAGTAGACTCCAGGTTTATCCAAGTAGATACTGTCAATTCTTCTTTTATTGATTGTGGGTGTCAATAATTCTTGGTCTCCAATCTTTAAATTTAATCTCATGTCATCTTTTCTTTTAAATATTCTGATTGTATTCAATCCAACCCAGAGTGCTTCCTTGCTTAGGCTTTTAAACACAACGCCATTGATCCGATAGGTAATACTTTTGGACATCTCTTTACCAAATTTCAGCCTTACGGTTGGTCTAAGGGGTGCTGGCATCAGTGGAATGGGTGCCTTGAGTGTGATAAATATCTCCTCACCAGAGAAGTCGGCTTTACGTGGTTCTATTATCTGGCTCCCTTTTATGTATCGTGGTAAATCTTTAGGAAATAGGTTTTGGGGATTTCCTGCCGATACGCGTTTATATCTTTTGTCTTCAAGGGCCCTGTTTATTCTTTCTTCATTTCTTTTATCATAAAGAACATCTAAGTCTCCGGGGATACGATGAAACTTTCCCAAAGCACCAACCATAGCAACCGAACCAATTACGCGGTAGTCGGTCTTCGTATTTTTACAAACTTCAATCCAATCCTTGAGCGATCTTAGTATGTGGATTTTTGAGGGTGTGACCACTTTCTCTGTTTTAGCGTTTTGGACTCTGTTTGGCACGTCGTGCTTTTCCGCCGGTTCCGACTTTTCGGCGTTCGCGCATTCTTGGGTCGCGGGTTAAGAGACCTGCTTTTCTTAGTGTTTGCTTGAAAGACTCTTCGTCAAGTTTTACTAGGGATCGGGCGATACCGTGGATTACTGCCCCCAATTGAGATCGTTTACCCCCGCCTACAACTTTTACTGTAATGAAGTATTTACCTTCTGTTTTCGTCAACTCAAAAGGTTTTGTCCAAAGTTTTCTTTGTTCCTCGCCAGGAAAATACTGACCAACAGGAAGATCGTTTATGACGTGTTGATCTTTCCCTTTGTGAAGTCTTACCCTGGCGACAGAGGTTTTTCTTCTACCAACTGCAAATATGTATTGATTTTCTTTTTTTCTTGGCATATCTTATTGGGCACTGGCCGTTGTTGCCTTTTCTCCTTTCAACTTGTCGGAATATAAGTGTTCGGATCCGGAAAAGACTTTTAATCGGGCCATTCTTACGTCTTGGAGTCTGTTTTTGGGCAACATTCTACGAACTGCTAACTCTATAATTTTTGTGGGGTTTTTTTCTCTCATTTCTGCAACAGTACGGGACTTAAGACCCCCGGGATAACCTGAGTGGCTCCAGTAGATTTTGTTTTTTTCTTTATTGCCCGTAACTTTAACACTTTTGGCGTTCACTACAACCACATAATCCCCTTGATCCATATGGGGGGAGTAAGTTTTCTTATCTTTACCCATTAAAACAATCGCCATTTCCGTTGCCAGGCGGCCCAGTATTTTATTTTGGGCGTCAAACAATCTCCAGGATCTTTTAATTTCGCTTCCTTTTGTTTGGTAACTTTTATACATAGTTTAGCCTTTGGTCGAACGAGTACTCTTTGGTAGTACGCTTTTCTCTTTTTCTGGTGTCTTTGCCAAAAGTTCCACCCGAGCTCGGGGAGAGGCGTCGCCTGATCTGGCATTTAAGTGTACGATCCTTACTGCACTTTGGCCTTCAGAAAGAGATTGACCCAAGGTAACAATCTCTGATGCCGCCTTTTGGCCAATACTCAAGATGCTTGATATTCTATTTTGGTCTGTTACTTTGTTTTCGGTGCTTCGAAGGAGTTTTTGTACAAAGCCTCTTAGGGCTTTTGCGCGAGCGGGAGAGGTTTCAAGTTTGCCGTTCTGAAAGAGATTTTTGGCAAGACTTTTATATAAAGCGTTTCTTGCACCCTTAGACCTACCGAGCTTTCTGGTTTTAACTCTTTTGAGCATTCTTTAAAATCCCCCTTAATTCTGCTCCCAGGTAACACCCTTTTCGGCTAGGGCTGCTTCGATAACTTTTGCTGATTTCTCTCCTAGATTTCTGACTTTTGCTAACTCTGCTCGGCCTGCTCCCAAAATATCTTCAACAGTTTCATAACCTGAGCCAATCAATGCGTTCCCTATTCTTGTGGGAAGATTAAGTTCTTCCACAGAAAGCTTGCTTGCCTTATTGTCTGATCTTGCTCTGGAGGGAGTAACCGTGGATTCTGCCTTTTCGGCCGGAGAAACAATGTGGTTAAGATATTGAATTAGTATCTTAGCCGCTTCTCGCAAGGAATCTTCTGGTGCTAGCGCTCCGTCGGTCCAAACCTCCATAGTAACCTTGTCGTAGTTAGTTACACGGCCGACTCGAGTTTCCTCTACCTTGTAGGCAACTCTCTTTACTGGTGAAAAGTCTGCATCTACCGGAATCAATCCTACAGTATTGGTCTTTCTTTCTTCGGCTGTTGAGTAGCCAACTCCATTTTCTACCTGGAGTTCTATGTCAAGTTTGGTTTTGTCGTCTGAGAGGGTTGCGATTGTCAAGTCGGGGTTGGCAATAATTACATCTGCTGGAGCCTTTATGCTTCCTGCCTTTACTTCTCCTTTGCCCTTTGCTGACAGAGTAAGTCTGACTGGTTTGTCTCCGTCGTAGGCAATTCTAATTTTCTTAAGATTAAGGAGGAGGTCTACGCCGTCTTCTTTAACGCCTTTGAGGGCGCTAAACTGGTGCTTAAGTCCGGAAATTCTGACTTGAGTGACTGCTGCACCACTTAGTCCTGTGAGCATTACGCGACGAAGAGCGGTGCCAAGAGTGTGGCCATATCCTTGTTCTAGGGGTTCGATTACAAACAGACCATAACCTGGTCTTGTTTCTTTTGCGTCTATTTGGAATGGTTGCATTTTTTAATGTCGTTCTCCTTTTTACAAAAATCGCACGGCTTTCGCCGTGGCTAGGGTATTATACGGTTTGTTATTCTATTTTTCAAGGTTATCTCGAGTAAGAACCTCTCGCTTGCCGCTCGAGAACCTTGTTCCGGGATTACCTGGAATAAGAACCTGAAGCTCGCGCTTCAGAACCTTGTTCCAGGATTACCTGGAATAGAATTCAACAATCTCTTGTTCGGAGAAGGGTTCTTGTATGTCGTCTTTTATGGGTAGCCGTTTAATCTTGCCTACTATCGCTTTCCTTTCAATCCATGCAGGCACACTGGCTTCTTTCCCCAAGAGATTTTTGATTTCTGGTATGTTTTGTGCCTTTATATCTAGGGAGACAACATCGCCTTCTTGGACTTGGTATGATGGTATGTTGACTTTCTTCTCGTTTACAAACACGTGTTTGTGGGATACAAGCTGGCGGCTGGCTGCACGGGTCGGAGTAAATCCTAGACGGTAAACAACATTATCTAGTCTTCTTTCTAGTAGCTCGGTTAGATTCTTCAGCTTTTGACTTTTCTCGACGTAGTCTGAAAATTGTTTCTCCGTGACGCCATAAATTCTCTTCGCCTTCTGTTTCTCACGAAGTTGCTTACCGTAGTCGGAGACTTTGCCGAGACCTTTCGGTCCGTGAACGCCGGGGGGGACATTTAACCGTTTAAGTTTTTGACCTTTTCCAAAAAGATCCACTCCTTCACGTCTTGATAGTTTGTTTTTTGGTCCTGTGTATCTCATATTTTCTTTTTCTTTGGTCAAACTTTTTTGAAAAGTTTGGTTACGATTGCGTAGCTTCTTGGCGAAGCTTATCGCAAGGTTCTCCGACAAAGTCGGAGGTTCTTATGCTCTCCTTTTCTTTTTGGCACGAGGTCCGTTGTATGGCATCGGGGTAACGTCTGCAATCATGTTCATTCTCAATCCAATACCTTTTATGGCACGTAATGCAGCATCTCGACCTGGTCCGGGACCCTTGATAAACACGTCGACGCTTTTCATAGAAAATTCGTCACGAGCCTTCCTGATTGCTGATTCTACGGCTGTGGTAGCAGCATAGGGGGTCGCTTTTCTTGTTCCCTTAAAACCCGCTCGGCCGGAAGAACCCCAGGACAAGGCATTTCCCTGGTCGTCGGTAACAGTTATTAGGGTATTGTTGAAGGTTGCTGTAACAAAAACCTTTCCGTAGGGAACGGGTTCTTTAGTTTTTGCTTTTGCTTTTATTTGTTTTGCCATATTTATTTCTTGTTGGTGGCGGGTTTGGCAGTGGTCATTTTTGTCAAAGCTTCTTTTTTGAATGCCCCCACTGTTTTTCTCAACCCTCTCTTAGTACGAGCGTTACTTCTTGTTCTTTGTCCTCTGGCAGGAAGATTGCGGGCATGTCTTGTTCCTCTGTATGAACCGATGTCACGCAGGCGTTGTATGTTTTGACGAACCTCACGTTTTAGGTCCCCTTCTACAGAGTAAGTCTCCACGGCTTTTGCGATTTTGGCAACTTCTTCTTCGGAAAGTTTTCCTGTTCTTGTATCGCCCGAAACATCTGCTTCTTTAAGAATGTTTCTTGCTCTTTCCCAGCCAATACCATAAATTAAGGTTAGGGCGTAGTCTATTTTTTTATTCTCTGGGAGGTCTATGCCTGCTATTCTTGCCATAAGTTATCCTTGCCTTTGCTTGTGTTTTGGTGTTTTGCAAATCACAAATAGAACCCCTCGCCGTTTGACGAGTTTACAATCTTTGCAAATTTGTTTGACCGATGCTCTTACTTTCATTTCTCTCTCCAGACGACCCTGCCTCTTGCGTCATCGTAAGGGGTCATTTTCACCCTTACTCTGTCACCCGGCAGGATTCTTATAAAATTCCGTCTCATTTTTCCAGCAACTGTTGCTATAACCGTTCTGCCATCGTCTAGTTGGATTTTAAACATTGTGTTGGGTAGAGACTCCAAGACAATTCCGGCAACTTCTTGATTTTCGTCTTGGTTTTCCATATTCCAGCAGAAAAGATCTTAACGCTATTCAGGCTGTTAGGATACGAGGGGGGCCATTTTTAATAGGCACAATGGTTTCCTCAAATAGCGCTGCTATTTTACCATCTCGGGTACTTATTGTCCAACCGTCTTCGCCTGAAAGAATAAGGTCGTTCTCGCCTTGGACATATATGACTTCTATTGCTAAAACTGCGCCCTCGGGAATCTCAGGAGAAACTTCGACTGGTCCTTCCCAAAAACAAGGTATTTGAGGATCCTCATGGAGATTTCTACCCACTCCGTGTCCTGTTAGATCCTGGACAGGGGTATACCCTCGGGCGGTTAGGGATTCTTCCATTGCTTTTGAGATTTGAGCAATGTTGTTACCAACTTGAGCTTGGGCAATTGATTTTTTTAAGGCCTCTTTTCCAGCGTCCAAAAAATCCTTAGTCTTTTCCGGAATCTCCCCTACGGGAGCAGAGAACGCGCTGTCGTTGTGGAAGCCTTTATAAAAGATACCAACATCAACTTTTACGATGTCTCCGTTTCTGAAGGGAAGCTTAGTAGGGATTCCGTGTACGACACCGTCATTTATGTTTATGCAGGTAGTCCAGTGGTAGTTTTTAACCATCTTGAAAGAAGGTTCCCCGCCTAAGTCGTGAACTAGGTCTTCTGCTTTCTTGTCTAAATCCTGGGGGATGGCACCGGGGAGTATCATTTTCCTTAGCTCATTTTTTATTTGAGCTAGTTTTTTACCACCTTCGGCCATTATTTCTATTTCCTCGGGAGTTTTGATTTTGATCATTCTTTAATTTCGCCTAAGAAGAGCTCGCTTTCTTTTCTATGTCACGCGCGACTTCCTCAACGGTCCTGTCTCCATCTATCTCTTCTAGGATCCCTTTTTGTCGATAAAAATCAAGGATAGGTTCTGTTTCTTCGTGGTAGACTTTTAGTCTTTTTTCTATTAACTCGGGGGTATCGTCATGTCTTTCTCTTTTTGATAAGCGTTCTTTAACAGTTACGTCTCCAACTTTGAGATAGAAAATTTTGGTTATGGGAAATTTTATCATTTGGGCTTGCTCCAGGGTTCGAGGAAATCCATCTACGACAATATGCTCACTGTTCTCGTGTTCATATAAATACTTTTCTACAAGTTGTTCGGTGATTTTTTCGTCAACCATTTCACCTTTTTCCATGGCTTTTTTTATATCTTGTGCGGCAGGATCATTGCCTTGGGCAGCATAGTAGAGAAGATCTCCTGTGTTCAGGTGTGGGCTGCCTAGATTTTGGGCTAGGGTTTGTGCCTGAGTAGTTTTCCCTGTTCCAGGGGGTCCCATGACGAGAAATATCTGTGGAAACATTTTTGTCATCGAAGAAACTTATCGTAGTTACGAGCTACAAGTTGGGCCTCTAGTTTTTTCACAGTTTCTAGGACTACTGAGACGACAATCAAGATACCTGTTCCTCCAATTGCGAGATTGGTAACGTTTGTAGCGGACTGAATAACCGAAGGGAGTACTGCTATTGCCCCTAAGAAAACTGCGCCGATTAGTGTAACTCTTAGAAGTATGAAATTAAGATAGTGTGTTGTTTCCACTCCGGGCCGAATTCCAGGGATAAATCCGCCGTGTTTTTTGACTTCATCTGATATTTTTGTTGGGTTAAAAACGATGGCGGTATAAAAGAAAGTGAACCCTACAACTAGCAAGAAGTATGTGGTTTCATAAATTGCGGATTGGGGCTGAAACCATATCCCTAAATCTGATGCAAATCTTGCCAGCTGTGGATTGGGAACCTTAGACAGGAATTGACTTAGCATTGTCGGGGCAAGAACGAGTGAGATTGCGAAGATTATTGGGATAACACCTGCTTGATTGAGCCTCAAGGGTAGATGAGTTTGATTAGAAACAACACCTGAACGCCCGGCGTGGCGTGCATACTGGATTGGTATTTTCCTTATTGCTTCGTTCATGAAAACTACGCCTGCGATAACAATTACTGAGACTAGAGAGAAGACAACTGCAGGAAAAATGTCTTCGGTGGCGCTTGTTGTTAGAGTTTGGCTTGCGGTTATTGGTAGACGGCCTACGATTCCTGCGAATATTAAAAGAGAGATTCCGTTGCCAATACCATATTCAGTAATCAATTCACCCAGCCAAACTGCAAACATTGTTCCAGCAGTCATTGTAACCACTAATACAAATAACGAGACGGAAGACAGACCGGCAACGACTCCTTGGCTGTTTAGCAAGAAATACATACCAATTGCTTGTACTGCGGCGAGGGGGATTGTTAAGAAACGGGTGTATTGATTCATTTTTGCCCGACCTGCTTCTCCTTCTTTTGCTAGCTCTTCTAGTTGGGGAAAAACTAAAGTTAGGAGCTGAATAATTATTGAAGCGTTGATGTATGGGTTAATTCCTAAAGCTAGTATTGAAAAATTTGCTAGTGTTCCTCCTGAGAAAACATCAAGAAGTGATAAAAAGGGGCTTTGGAGAAAAAGATTTCTTAGTGCTTGATGGTCTACTCCTGAAGCAGGGATATGAGCAATGAGGCGAAAGATTGCGAGGAGTAGGGCGGTTATCAGGAGTTTTTTTCTTATTTCGGGAGACGACCAGAGGTTGGACAGGGCAGAGGTCAGAGTCATTGACTTACGGTTCCTCCTGCGTTAACAATAGCATCGTTAGCGTTTTTGGTTGTAGGAAGAGAAACTGTGAGTTTCTTTGTGACGACTCCATTAAGAACTATTTTAACATCTTTCTTTTTTAGGAAGTTGGCAACTAAGCCTTTTTCTTTAAGAGAGGCTAGACTAACGGTTGCTCCTGAATCGAATTTGTTAAGTTCTCTTGTTGAAAGGCTAATTTTTTTGCCAGGCTTAAGCCTTCCTTTACCGCGCAGGACTGGAAGCCTTTGAACTAAAGATTTCTTATTTTTTTGGCCCTCGAATAGGGGGTGAATCTTGCTTCTTGATTTTTGTCCTTTTTGTCCTCGCCCCACAGTATGTCCACCCTTACCGCTTCCGTAGCCACGACCTACTCTTTTTTTTCCATGAGATACTGAGCTTGGAAGATTATTTAGTGAGATCATTTTGCGTTCTCCTTATTTCTTTTTATGAATTCTTGTTTTTCACCTAATTCGCTTAGTTTTGTTAACGCTTCCATTGCGGCATAAAGATTTGCAGTTTTACTATTGCTTCCCAAGATCTTCGCGATAACATCTTTTACTCCCGCAGATTCAAAAACTGCTCTTAACGGCCCGCCTGCTACGATTCCAGAACCTGCTGGAGCAGGTTTTAATAAAAGTTTTGCTGCACCATATTTAACGGATATTTGGTAGGGAATCGTTGTGCCTTTAAAGGGAACTACTATTAGGTTTTTCTTGGCTTGGCTAATAGCCTTCCTTATTCCTGACACAACGTTTGGGGCCTTACCTAATCCGACACCAACTTTTCCTTTCCTATCTCCGACTACTACCAGCGCAGAAAATCTAATTTGGTTCCCCCCTTTGGTTTTTTTAGAAATGCGATTTATTTGAATAACTGTTTCGCTAAATTCCTGTATTCTGTTGTTTTCCATTAAAATTTAAGCTCCTTTCTTGCGCCTTCTGCGAGGGCCTTTATTCTACCATGGTAGGGTTTGGCTCCTCGATCAAAAATTACTTCTTTTATTTTGTGTTCTTTTGCTTTTTGTCCAATTACTTCTCCCACTTTTTGGGCAATGTCGTTGTTTTTCCCGCGAAGATTAATATCTTTGTCGCTGGCAGAAGTTAATGTCTTACCATTCTTGTCGTCTATTATTTGGGCATATATATGGGTGTTGGAAACAAAAACGGATAACCTGGGTTTTGTTCCAGTATCGAGTCTTGCCCTTGTTCGACGGGCTCTACTTTTCTTTTTTTCGGATCGTGTTGTAATGCGATTTCTTAGCATTTAGGCTTTACCTCCAACTTTTGCTGACTTACCGGCCTTCCGTCTTACGTATTCGTTTTCGTAACGAACTCCTTTGCCCTGGTAGGGCTCGGGTGGTCTTGCGGCACGGATATTGGCTGCAGTTTGCCCTACAAGGTATTTATCTAGTCCTGATACTGTAATTTTGTTTTCTTCAATGGAAAACGAGATACCTTGTGCAGGATTGAACTTTACTGGATGGGAGAAACCAAGTGCTAGTACCAAGGTCTTGTCCTCCAGTCTGGCCCTATAGCCTGTTCCAATTAAGGCTAGTGTTTTTTTCCATCCGATGCTTACTCCTGTTATGCCGTTGGTGATTAAGCGAGCAAATAATCCGTAAATCTTTTGGGCAAATAAGGTGTTAGATTTTTTTATTACTCTGATAACTTCATCCTTTACTTCAACAGAAAGCTCCGAGGGGATTCGGTAGGAAATTTCCCCTTTAAGCCCGGATATGTTTATTACTTCTCCCTCCAGGTTGATTTTTACGCCTTCAGGGATTTGTATTGGTTTTTTTCCTATTCTTGACATGACTTTTTTACCAGACCATTCCTAAGACTTCGCCGCCTAGACCTCTTTTCCGAGCTTGACGATTAGACATTACTCCTTCTGGCGTGGAGATTATGGATATTCCGAGACCTCTTGCCGGGCGGGGAAGTTCGGTTGCTTTTCTGTAGATTCTTAATCCTGGTTTTGAAACGTTTTTAATACCGGTGATTAAAGGTTTTCTGTGGGCATAGGAAAGAACCAATATAAGATTGTTGTCTTCTTTTCTAAAACTCTGAGCGTATCCCTCTTCCTTTAAAACACGGGCTACCTCCTCTCGCAAGCGAGAGTGGGGAGAAGATACTTCGGCTGCACGATTTGCAGCAGCGTTTCTTATTCTGGTTAAAAAATCTCCTACTGGGTCTGTTACCATGATGTTGAATTCGAGAGGACACCAAATGTTTCCTCTCGACGCTCGCGAGCCAAGCTCGGCCTATCGGCTAAACTCGCTGCTCTCCTTCCTTTTGTTGGTATGGTTTGTGTTCATATTTAATTACCAAGACGCTTTCCTTATCCCTGGAATCTCGCCTTTTGATGCGAGTTCGCGAAAACACAGGCGGCAAATTCCAAACCGACGGATGTATCCCCTGGGACGACCACAACGAGCGCACCTGTTGCGGTATCTAACTGTGAATTTGAGATCTTTTGTTTCTCTGATTATTTTTGATTTTTTAGCCATGTTTCTGTATTCTTTAGTATATCAAACTATTACATCTTTTTCTTTTCGAAGGGCATTCCCAGTTCTTCTAAAAGTCTTTCGCTCTTTTGGGGATCTTTAGTATTAATAGAGATTGTTATCTCCAACCCCTTTGTTCTCGTTATTTTTCCCAGATCTATTTCAGGAAAAACCGTGTGTTCTGAAAAGCCTAGCGTGTAGTTGCCCTGTTGATCGAAGGACTTTCTTGATACGCCCCTAAAATCCCTTAGGCGTGGAAGAACGACATTTAGCAGTTTGTCTAGGAACGTGTACATTCTTTTTCCTCTCAAAGTGACCGCGACACCTACCGGTTGCCCCTCTCTAACGTTAAACCCGGCGATAGATTTTCTGGATTTTCTGATCGATGGTCTTTGTCCGGCAATACTTGCTAATTCTGTTACTGATTTTTCTTGCTCATCCTTGTTTTCTTTGATTTCACCTATACCCATGTTCAAGGTTATTTTTGTAACCTTGGGGCTCGCCATAGGATTTTTGACGCCAAACTCTGAAGAGAGTTTCGGAGCGACATTTGTTTGATAGTGCTCGAATAGTTGTGGCATGGTTTACTTTTTAGTACCCCCTTTATTATCAAC
>Ga0155355_106_pt1 | contig 13575 bp, 17 predicted proteins | sample RifCSPhighO2_02_FD_106323 | JGI IMG/M metagenome (GOLD analysis project Ga0155355, IMG submission 106323) | Candidatus Blackburnbacteria bacterium RIFCSPHIGHO2_02_FULL_44_20
CAAAAGAGAAAAAAACTTACAGATTTTACGACACAGAAGAAGCAGTGAGAACAGCCTTTAAACTCGGTCAAATAAAACAGATAGAAGGAATTGTAGATCCTAAGGACCTGGCAAGCTGGAAGAACATCGATCTGGACGTAGTAAGCCACGAAGATCGTTTCGTTGGGATATTTTTAAATGTCCAAGACCCGTCTCTTGCCGGAAAAAGCCTAAGACAAGCCCTGGCTTACGCGATAAACAAAGAGCGTTTCCCCGAAAAACGCGCTGTGAGTATAATCGCCCCAAATTCCTGGGCAGTCAACCCTCAAGTAAAGGAATATAAATACAGCGTTGTGCGAGCCAAAGAACTCCTAAAAGATACCCCCAGCGATAAAAACCAAATCACCCTCGCAACCACCCCCAGCCTTTTGTTCGTGGCCGACAAAATCAAAGAGGATTGGGAAGCCGTCGGTATACACACTGAGCTACAAGTCTCCAATACTCCCCCAAAAAACTTCCAGGCGCTCTTAGCAATCCAGATTATGCCCCCGGATCCGGATCAGTACAGCCTTTGGCACTCAACTCAAAGCAGCACCAACATAACAGGGTACACAACAGGCGATTGTTGCAAAGAAAGCCCGCGGATTGATAAAAAGTTGGAAGAAGGCCGAAAAACTCTAGACCAAGAAGAAAGAAAAACGATCTATTACGAGTTCCAAAGATTCTTACTCGAAGACCTTCCCGTAATCCCACTTTTCCACCCAGTAACCTACACAATAACAAGAAAGTAAAAATGCGCTTCTTATCAGTTGGGTCTACCTAAAAATTGAGCAACTGGGAGACTAACATCCCCAAAAGTTACAGCACTAGTACTCACTCTTGTCCTAGGTTTAGTTCTCCTCTTAAAACTGTTTTCTAATGCGTCAAATATCTTGAAATCAACAGTCTCATCAAACTTACGCGCAAAGAGGGCTTTACTCCTAAACAGAAAAGACGAATCCTTTACTGTAAAAGTTTTAGGCCTTAACTTTATTTGTCCACTCGCAACCAACGAACTTGTGTCGCGAACTCTAATCGGAAGCTTAACACTTGGATCTGGTATCCAGATAATCGCCCGCTTATCATCACTCACAATCTCTCCCGGATAATCAGTGTTCATCAAAACCGTCTGAAAGAAACCTTCGTCCGGGATAAGAGTATGTTTATAAAACTTTCTAAATTTCGCAACCTTTCGGTCCGAACAAATAAACTCACAGCACTCCCTAGTCAAAATTTTCCACTGCCCGCCAATATAAGGAACAACATTAGGAAGAAATGCCCTCCTAAATGGAGTTCCCACAAAACCTTCCTTGGATTCCACAAAATAGTTATTAATACGATTCAAAGTATTTGGACGTTCTATTTTCTGGTCAAGAACCAACATGAAGCTCTTCCCTTTATTCTGTTTAAGAAAGTTTTTAATGAAGGGCTGCGATTTCAAAGGAAAATCCTGCCCGCTAAGATTGATAAAAAAGTCCCATTTAGAATTTATCCTAAGTAACTCTTTGATTCCTCTCAACTCAGCCTCTACCATACTGTATCCACCCCAAACCACACTTTGACTCTTAAGAATATGTGAATTAGGAAAATCAACCAAAAAATCTGTTATTTCCGCAAGTAGGACAGTACCAGCTCTTTTATCAACATGCACTAAATAATAATTCTCAGAACTATAAATTGCCCTGAATAGTCTTTTAAATTGGTTGGGGTACCGATGTACCAATATGAAATACGCAATCATTGTCTTGAAGTTCCGTTGGAACTAATTTATTCATTAACAAACACACCCCGGACAAAAAGAATAAACTTCAGAAGCAGGAGTCTATAATCAACAGTTATTTACCGGCAAAAGGAGATCAAACTTTTCTAAAAAACTTCTTGTATCTAAAAACAACTAACTGCTAAGTCTTTCCATTACTATACACTTATTGGACCAAATTAGATATGGCCAACACCCAACAAACTCATTACAAGACAGTGGTAAAATACACTATGTCGACAAGAACTCTTTCATTCGCCGATACTAACTCATTTCATTAACAAGATAACCCTTCTTTAGCTTGCAACTGCCGTTTTCAGGTTGTACGATAAGTTCATGGCAACCCTAATTGTGAGCGTTTTGTTTGGATCCGTTATTGCGTATTTTGCCACCCAAAACACAGAAAGACTCTCCCTTAATTTTTGGAATTACTCAGTACCTGGCATCCCCGTTTATGTGGTGGTCGTTGGAGGACTGTTAGCAGGACTGCTCCTTTCTTGGGTTATTAGTCTTGTAAATAGCATCATAACTGCATTTACAATTCGCGGCAAAGAAAGCACCATTAAGGATTATCGAAAAGAGAATGCTGAATTAACCAAAAAATCCATCAATTGGAACTTGAAAATACTAGACTTATGGCCAAGACAAATGACCCTGGTGACAACAAATCCCTGTGAAAACTTTTCTTAGTAAAGTCTGGCGCGCACTAGCTCTTCCCAAAAATCTTCAACTTTCCGTTATGCGTGCCATCCAAGATCAATTTTTAGTCGGTGTGACGGGAATTATTTTTAACAAAAAAAATCAGATTTTACTTTTTAAACATGTTTACCGACAAACCAGATGGAGTTTGCCGGGAGGATACCTAAAATCAAAAGAGCATCCATTTGAAGGACTGGAACGGGAGATAGAGGAGGAATCAGGACTAATTGTGAGTGCCGATGAGCAATTGAAGGTTCGCACCGATCGGGAAAGTCCCCGTTTGGATTTAACAATAATTGGTACTCATATTGGGGGAGAGTTTAAAAAATCCCATGAAGTGTCTGAGTTTGGCTTTTTCTCGTTTGATGAGCTTCCTATGATTTCGAAGAACCAGTTGTTGCTAATCGAAAGCGCTATGCGTGATAGAAAATCTTCAGAAAATAGCTTTAAAATAGAACACTAGGAAAACAATAATGTGAATTGGTGCAGTAATTAAACCAGGTATATATTTTTTAACATTTCCTGCCCACACAACGTGTTGAACTCCATTGGCGAACATTAGAGCTAGGAAGAATGCTTGGAGGTAAGCTCTGCTCGGGAAATCTTGAAAAAACCACACAGCAATCCAAAAACTCTCAAAAACTACTTCAAACGCAAGAAATACCCAAAACGGCATCTTGAACACATACCATTTTCTGTGGAAGCCAGTTGAAAGTTCTTCAATAACATGTGCAACCTGAACAAGTAAACAAATTGTAAAAAATTGTCCAAGAGGACTCATAACTTAAGTATATCAAGAAGTGATAAGATAAAAGGAGCACACCAAATGATCCCGAAGTTTATCCGCTCTGACGGAGTGAAGGTGCCTTACTTTTAGGGAACTGATGGCACAATACTAGTTTGTGAACCATCCTAGCCACAGAGATCGTCCTTTAGGATTTTAATACTATGGATACTCAAACAATTAAGGTCTCGTTGCAATCGATAGAAATACCAGCAGTAAATCTGTATGTGCATTTAATTTCTATTCTAATAGTTCTATTTCTCACAAAGAAAATTTTTGGTGAACAAATCCTTCAATTTTTGTTGTTCATCAAAGAAAAAGTTGTTGACTTTAGAGGCAGGCAAACCCATGAAGACTGGATTGCATCTTGCAGGGAAAGAAAAGATTGGTCACAAAAACAAGATGTACTGAGTTTAGACTTAAAAGGTAGGTATCTAAAGTCCTTAACCTTTTCCGTGTCTCTTAAGGGCAATCCGAACTATTGGAGAGCCGGCTTTGTTCTCGGAAACGAAAAAATGAAGGTTACTGAAATTGTTGATACCAAAAATGGAATTACCATCCATACAGGCAGTGGTTACGAGAAACAAAATAAAATACTTCCAATTTGGAAATATTACAATGAATTTATACGTAACAATCCGGACTCTAGTTCGGTTAAATCAGATAATTGGGGTATGAGAACATTTAGCTTAAGTATAAACAAAAATAACTTTATGCAAGTTAAGCTTCAAGATGAGGTAATATTTGCCCAAAAAATAGACCCTTCATATAGAAGGAAGGTTTATTTAAAAGCTTGGACTGACAATCACCCAAATTGCAAAATTAAATTCAGGGATATCAAGTATACCGTGTGGAGTTAAGGGTTAAATATTGTCGTAAAGCAACTCATGTTCTTTAAGCAGGGCTACAGGATCTTTAAGCTTATCTTTAAGCATATTTTCTGCTTTATCAAGTTTTTCTTCATCAGACTTCCAACCATAACCTCTGGTTAAAAAACCAAGCTCTGTCACTGAAGAAAAAAGCTTTCGAAGCTTTCTGTGTATTGCAAAAACCTCTCCAAGAAGGTAGAGCCTATTTTGACCATATTGGATTTCTACATCTCCATCTTTAAAATTCCACCCTCCAACAATTTTCAACATTGGTGTCAAATAATTTTTCTCTGACTCTCTGTGGCCAATTGCATGTCGAATGTTTGTAATTTTAGTAATCACATCTAGTTCTGCATCAGAAAGACTTTTCCCATATGTAAAAAGCGGCGAACTTTTTTCAGTAAAAAAATATCCCATTTGTCTTAAATTGAGAAATAGATGTTCTAGAAAGTAGGTTGATCCTTTTGATCCAATATCTTTAGTTAGTAGGATCCATAGATCTCTAGCATCACTAAGTAATTGGATGATTAATGCTTCTTCCGTGGACGTAAGTGGGATTGAGCTTACTAACTCTCTCATTTTGTCTATATCTTCTTTGAGAATTTCACTTTCAACCAATTTCCATCTTATTCTTCGGCCGATCTTACCTTGTGCTTTGACAATACCTTTGGCCTTCAGATCTTTTATACTTCCCCCCTCACTCCTGCTTTCAGCAAAACCCATATGACCTGGTCTATCCCAAAGTCTCAAGATTATTTTTATTTGCGAAAGAGGTGTTTCTTCAATATTTGGCATTCGAACGTGATAATAGCATGTATATGCATGTACTGCAAGATGAAACTAGATGCTCTAGAGTTAAACAGAGCTAGTTGTCAAATTAGTTAGGTTCGATTCCCATCACCGGTATCCTAATTCCCCAGGCTAAACCAATTCCTAGAAAATCTTAGGTTCGAACTCGAAGAAAGATGGATTACTTGGGTAGATTTTGAGCTACAACAAAACAAGTCCGATATGGAGCGGGAGATGCAAGTTATTCCGAACTCCTGATGGATAAAGTCCTAATTCATTTTTCCAAATTAATGGACATGTACCAACAGGATGATAAAAATTAACAGCCTGCTATGATATATTAAAGTTATGTCTGATCAGGATTACATGAAACTAGCCATTGAGCTATCAGATACAGCCTTAAGTTCGGGCGAGCTACCTTTCGGTGCGGTTGTAGTCATGGATGGAAAAATAATTTCAGAATCAGGTAATAAAACCCGTCACAAGCAGGATGTATCTCGGCATGCTGAAATAGAGGCCTTAACATTAGCTCAGAAGTTTTTATCCCCTGAAGAGCTTATGTCTTGTACTCTCTATTCCACAGTTGAACCATGCCCAATGTGCTCATTTGTTGTTAGAGAACTAAAGTTAAAACGAGTTGTTTTTGCAATGCCTTCACCAGTTATGGGTGGTTACAGTAAATTTCCCATTCTTAAGGATGAAGGTCTTTCGACAAATATACCGAAGTATTTTGGTCCTCCTCCTGAGGTTGTGGATGGTGTACTTGAAAAAGAAGCAGAAGCTGTATGGCAAAAAAGAGAAGAGTTAAAAGCTCTGGGAAAAGTTAAATAAGTTTGATTCCCTTCTCCTCGTTAGCTATTTCAGGCACAAAAAGTTTGGAAAGGATAAATATACATTGAACCTACAAATTAAAGCTAAAATGGAAGTAAAGTACTTTTCTGGGGACACTATCCCGTCTGGAGCGGGAGACGAGGATCGAACTCGCGACCTCCTACTTGGCAAGCAGGCGCTCTACCACTGAGCTACTCCCGCACTTCGGCCTACGGCCTCAGTGTGAACTACTAATTAATTTTAACTTTTTTTCTCTCCTCCAACCTTTTATCTCTTTTTCTCGCTTCGCTGCTAAATACTTGTTTTCAAACTCTTCCAAATAAACCAACTCCACCAGCAACCTACCCTTAGTCGACACAGACAAACCCAACTTGTGCTCGTCCATCCTCTTCCCAATGTCTCCTGTTATACCCGTATAAAAACTTCCATCAACGCATTTTAATATGTAAACACAATGCATACAAAACGAGCTTGCCCTGAGTCCCGTATAACGGGACGAAGGGTGGCAAGGCTCAGAGTCGAACTGAGATCTGGCGCTCTTCAGGCGTCCGCCGTGACCACCTTGGCTACCTTGCCGCAAGTCCTACTTGCCCGGAGATTATACCAAAAAGCAAGATCATTCCCAAACATACATTAACAAGAATCTCTTTAGCCTCTACCTTTAAAAGAATAACCCAAAGAAATTAGCTCTTTATTTAAACTATCTACAAATCCTTCTAATACTTTAATATGTGTATAACGAATTTCGGAGACCGAGTCCTCATGTTTAACGCCACGAAAGTGTTTGTAAAGCTCCTTAAGTTTTTCAAGAGTATCCTCTCTTTTCTTAAGTAACTCTACAATTTTCTCCTCCGGGGAAAGACTTTGGGGCTTTTGCATTAAATTTTTAAAAAGGTGGCCTTGGTGGACACTGAGGGGCTCGAACCCCCGACCTCTTCAGTGTAACAACCCGAGCAAAGCCCGGAACGTTGTTACTCGGTGGACAAGACAGGGCTCGAACCTGTGACCTTTCGGATGTAAGCCGAATGCTCTAACCAACTGAGCTACTTGTCCGGAATCCACCTCGCAATAAACGAAACGCTCTGGCCAACTAAGTTGCGCCCACGGCGCCCGCTCACACGGTAAGTGTCCTAGTATCAAGAACCCCCAAATCATACCTGAAATTGCCCCTTTTTTCAATAAGTTCTGATATAACGTTCTCCCCGCCAAAAGCGGGGTTTCTCGCCTAAGCGAGAACGATATACCAGAATCCAATTCATCCCCGCTAAGCGGGGTTTTCTTGGGTTCTGATATAATACCTTGAGCGTGCAGATGTGGCGAAATGGCAGACCTGCCTGCCGGCAGGCAGGCGCGAGCAATGTATTTTGTCTATATTCTCCAAAACATACAAACGAAGTGGTCTTACAAGGGCTTAACAAGTAACCTAGAAAAGAGACTACCGCAACATTTTAGCGGCAAGGTGGCTTCTACCCGAAGCAGACTACCACTTCACCTTGTACACGTGGAGGTCTGCAACAGTCGGTTAGAGGCTCGAAAACTCGAAAAATTCTTTAAAACCGGATACGGGCGGGAACTAATAAAAGAATTGAGCAGTGAATAAATAAGCCCTGGTGTTGAAATTGGTAGACAAGCACGCTTCAGGAGCGTGTCCCGGCAACGGGGTGAGAGTTCGAATCTCTCCCAGGGCACCAAACTTATGATAAAATAGCTTCACAACACGCCGGGGTGGCGAAACTGGTAGACGCGCTACCTTGAGGTGGTAGTGCCCACAAGGCTTGCAGGTTCGACTCCTGTCCCCGGCACACCTAAAAAAAATTGGCGTTAAAAAATATTGCGGGATCGTCTAAGGGCAGGACACGAGACTTTGAATCTCGGTATCTAGGTTCGAATCCTAGTCCCGCAGCACGAGTCTTCGAGTGCGGCGGGACCAACGTTCCGTGCGCAGCACGGGTTGTTAATTCCGCAGCTCAAGCAGCTTAGGCTGCGAAGATGCAGTTTGTAGCAACAAACTGTACGAGGCAAAGCGTTGCCGAAGATCCTGGGAGCAGCAGCGAGCAGGAATATACAGATGTAAACCGGACCAACGTTCTCGTCACAGGCGAGGTTCTTAATCCCGCAGCGAAAGTAAACACCTCAATTCTGCTATACTCCACTTGCATTTTGCACTTTGATGTTGTTGTAGAAAATAAAACCGTTCCTTTGGAGAGAATGATGATAGGTCTAGCGATGATGCTGGCAGCGGCTGTGGTGACTATATGTCTTCTGATAGCACTGGGCGTTTGGACAATAATCCGCCTTATCTTCGGATGGGGACAGAGACACATCAACTGGACAGAATACCCCAACCTCAACGGTATTTTGTTTATCATCGCAATTCTAGGAGGATGGCTGCTGCTTTCATTTATCGTCGGCGTCCTGCAGCCAAACTCTCCATTAAACCTTTGGAAACTTGTTCTCGTAGGCATGGAAATAACCGGCACAGTCACAATTATCTTAGTGCTAGCTGCACTAGGCGGCTCTCTCATCTATTTAATCACTGGTCGCTTCATCTCTTGGCTCTTCGAGCCACGAGAGTAACCCGCAACACAAAAGATCACATCACAAGTGCAAAACAACACCACGCTCTTGGTCTTCCCTTCAAAAGAAAGACATTCCGCAACAAGAGCGTATTTCACTGTTTAAAGCAAAGTGCCGCAATCCCTCAAGCCCAACCCTCTCCTCTGTCTGTTGTTTTCAAAAAACAAAGGAAAAGTTGACACATCGGAGAATACAGGATTGAATGGTATATGACCGAACAGACAACAGATGCTCCCAAACCCCCAGGGTTCGGGCTACTAAACGTCAACCGACGACCCTATCCAAACCCAGACGCATTAACAAGAGGGGATTTCTCGGCAGAACAAATAAAAACACTTGTCGCCTCTTCAGAAGCAGATTTAATAGCCAGAGGAAGGTACAAGCCCGAAGAAGTCCGAGCCGTTTTTGACGTCATGTATGGGTTATTTCGAGCAGATAATAAGGAGCGGGCAACACAAATTAGACAAGAAACCGCCGCACATATAGCTTTTGCTCTTTCTCGCACCGCCAGCCCCAACCACACAGCCAGCATGTTCGAGGTTGTAAGGGTAAATGACCAGATCGCCCAAAGTCCATACGGCAAAAGCGAAGGGCTCAGTCCAGCATGGTCTCATATAAGAGCCCAATGCGGGCTTATCAACACACTCAGAAGCGCTGGCATGAGGGTCAGCATTCCCTCCGATACACCTGGAGCAAAAGAAAGTCGCGTTGTAGCCTGGAGTATTCTGGGCCAAACCGACATAGTAACAAGAAAAGGGGAAGAAACCGCATTAGTTCAAGTAACAGGTAGCCAAGATAATGACATTACCACACATAGGCAAATGTGGGGATTCAACGAAGTCCCTGTCCAACTGCAAGCATTTTTAAGGGCACTCGGGAAAGGCCCAAAAGACTCTTTTCCACACATCTCTTTAACCATCCCGGATTTTGGATCACTCAACTGGTCGATACCCGAAGACCCTAAAAAAAATTCAGATACACGCCAGTTGTTAGATTCCCAACAAGCCCTAAAAAGCCATTTAACTTTGAAGCCAGAAGTTCAAAGACGTATACTAGATGCAATAATAAGGGAAAACCAATGAAAAGAGAAAGAACCAATGGGTCAGAGGGCATAATAGAAGTCGGTGACGACCAAATGCCCTCACCACCCCCATCAACCAACGTAGATATACTAAGCGATGCTGCGCGCACAATAAGTGAAAGGTTGGAACAAACCACCGCCGACGAGAGCCCCCCGCATGACGCAGGAGGCCCAAGCGCCCCTGACCAGGAACAAGATGCAGCCTAAAATAAGCCACACCGCCCAAGACCTCAATCTCGTCCTCCAAAACCCCACAGAAAGTGAAGAAATCGTCTACCAGGTCTTCTCCGTGGAAGAACCTACAAACAACAAGTGGGTAAACAAAACTGTCATTAATCCCGGAAAGATAGGGGAAGAGTACAACAAAACTCACGGTCACTACCACACAACAAACCCTCATCCAGAACTTTACAAGGTAGAAGAAGGGGAGGGCATACTGATTCTCCAAAAAAAGCACGAGATCTTACTTGTAAAAGCCAAAGCAGGAGACGAAATCTTAATTGAACCCGAATACGGGCACTCATGGTCAAATACAGGTAACACCCCACTGGTACTCCTCGATAACTGGTCTTTTGGGCATTCTGAAGAAGATTATGTGTTTATCGACAAACACCACGGCATGGCCTATTATCTCACCCCCGAACCAACCCTCAACCCAAATTACCAAGATCTACCTCAACCAATCTGGGTAATCCCACAGCAATTGCCCCAAGGAGTATAATATATTCACGCTCCAGGAATACTTGTCCTTAAGCGACTGAAAGGACCGAAGGATGGCAAGATCCGGTAACCCTCCCGAAAAACCAAGAAATATAAACTTTAGGCAAACCCCTAAAGAGTTTAGAAGTGCCAAAGTGGCAAGTGTTTTTGCGCAAGAAAATAGAAATCTACCTTACAGTGCCTCAAGACTATCCAAAGAACAGTTCGGCAAGTTCCAACAAAAGTTCAACACACGCCCCGCAAGAAACTTTCAGGCAAGGAAAAACAGCCAGTAAAGTCCCGCCAAAACCACTCTATAAACCCCAAAAGCAAATAAACTGTTTTTTTGAACATAACCCAAAAAGAATTTAATTGCCAAAGTTGCGGTCATAAACGCTCCCACAAACCCCACAGCAAGGAGTAGAAGTTCGTCAGACGAAAAGGCAAATCTAGTCTTAACAATATCCAATCCCGTAGCGGCAAACATTGTGGGAACAGCCAGCAAAAAAGAAAACTCAACCGCCGCTTTCCTGTTCAATCCAACCAACATTCCCCCAACAATGGTAGCCCCCGCACGAGATACACCAGGAACCATTGAGACAGATTGGGCAAGTCCAATCAAAAACGCCTCCTTCGCCCCTAGCTCCAACTCCAACTTTCCCGAGCGTCCACCGGACACGCTATGACTGCGGGGGTGGCCGCTCGATCTCTGGTCAAAAAACATCAAGACCACGCCGCCTACAGCCAAGGCAACTATGGTAACCAGCTCGTTGCCAATCAAAACCCCCTTTATATAATCATAAAACAAAAAGCCCAAAAAAGCGCTCGGTAAAAATGCAACCAAAACAGCAAAACACAAGCGAAAATTTCCAACTAATCGACTCCAGTAAAGAAACACAACAGATAAAATTGCCCCCAACTGAATTGAAATTTCAAAGCTCTTCAAAAACTCCGTTTGCGGAAGTCTCAAAATATGGCTTGCCAAAACTAAATGGCCTGTCGAAGAAACCGGTAAAAACTCGGTTATACCCTCAACAATACTCAAAATCAAAGTATCCCAAAAAGACATGTTTTAATGATACATGCCCTCTCCCAAACCCGCCACAACCAATAACGGTAACCACAGCCTATAAGTTGACCACTCTAACCGTTTGTGGTATTATATGGGTTATCTGAAGGTTCCCTTCAGTTTGTACCTGAACAACCAAGGTTGAAAGGGGAGACTAGCGTGATTGGCTATGTTGTAGCCGGAGTGTTGGGCCCCGTTGCCGTCGTCCTACTTGGCCTCTACATAGTAGAGGTTCAAACAGTTGTCCCCTTTGTAATGGTGAATTCTCACCTCCTGAACGGGGGAATCGTGCTCAGCCTTGTGGCTATTGTTTCTGCCCTGTTGGGATATTTCCATGGGGCACAGGAGATCCTGAAGGAGGTCAAAGAATGACTCAAATCTACGACGACGAGGACAACACGGACTGGACCCTGGGGTTAGTCCTAGTTGGTTACGCGGGCCTATGGTTCATCCACCTAGTGGATCTCTTCCACTATCTGGTGGACTTCATTCGTCACCCGCGCCACCGACCGGCCTGAGCCACCCTCCAAACCCGCCCATTGCCCCTGTGTTAGCCAATTCGGCTTATTCCCACCAACTCTAAAAGGGTAGGGAAAACACAGGGGCACATCGTTTCCTCAAGAATGAAGAACCAACATCCAATGTCTACTGTCTAGGGTCTTTACTTCAATATGAAGGCTTCGTTACATCTCCGCAGGCCACATAAACCTTGGATTGTGCAACAGATTTATGCACATTAACAGCCAAAGGAAGTTGCGCCATCAAGTCATCAAAACTCACATCGAGTGTCGTCTCGGACTTTCCGCCAACCGGAGAAGTAAGGGGGTACTTAACCGCACCAGGCTCCGGACAAGCCCCCATATGAATGTGCGCAGGCTGCGCAACATCAGCAGGAGCTCCAACAATATCCAAGGTAACCACAACCTTTCCGCCAACCTCTTTCAAAGTAGCAGTTCCAGCTTCTCCGGAAGCATTCTGCGTAGCCAAAGCAACAGTCGCCATTTTCGTAAGCGCCACAGGAGCCGGAGCCGGCGTCCTAGCACTCAAAAACAAATACCCTCCAATCGCAACAACCAACGCCGCAGCCAACAAAAACATCGTCCTATCACTCGACGACCGGGAAACTGAAGACGGACGAGAAACAGCCCTCCGAACAGAAGTTCTCTTTGCTCTCTTAGTAGTCTTTCGGCGGGCAGCCATTACAACATCCATCTAAAAACATTTACCCCCTCCCTGTCAACTGATACTCTCCTAATCACAACCAATCAATCTTCCACAATAACAGACTTGTGATAATCTATACTCATGTTTAAAAAACTTCTAACACACCCAATCTTCTGGATATTCCTTCTCGCGCTGGTCCTACGTCTATATAACCTCTCAGAAGTCCCATACGGATTCCATGCCGACGAGGCAAGAGTTGGATGGAATGCATACTCAATCTTAAAAACTGGAGCAGACGATTGGGGAAACAAGTTCACCCTCCACTACAACACTTTCGGAGATTTCCGCCCCACAGGCTACTTCTACCTCACGATTCCTTCACTCTTGATTTTTGGAGTAAACGAATTCGCAGTCCGCTTCCCAGGAGCCCTGGCAGGCAGCCTGACCGTCGTGTCCCTCTATTTCCTCCTCTCCAAGTTATCTCCTAAAAACCCAAATTCCAATGTGCAAGGTCCAATCTCCCCAGCAATACTGGGTGCACTACTCCTCTCCCTCTCTCCTTGGCATATCTCCTTATCCCGCGCGACCTCCGAAGGGGTTGTCGCAATTTTTCTAGCCCTCACCGGCCTAATCTTTTTACTCCGGCTCCTAAACTCCTCAAAAAACCCCCTTTTACCTTTCGTGCTCGCTCTACTTTTCCTTCTTTCATCATATTTCTTCTACCATTCCGCCCGCCTCCTTGTCCCACTTCTAGTAGCAGCTACTACTTTATATATTCTGTGGCCACAACTTAAAAATCACAAACCCGCACTCTTTGTATGCGTAATTCTCTTTGCTGCGACTTTCCTCTTTTCCCTCAATCCGGCAGCCCGTGGCCGCTTCAATCAGGTTGGGATTTTTACAGACCTAGACGTAAAATACGAACTTGACAAGATGCCCTTCGACGAAGGTCCCAACAAAGTTTTTATAGCACGTCTCTTCCACAACAAACCGTCAGTTTACGCAAGGCGCTTTATCAACGAGTACACCCAGTATATAAGCAGCAAATTCTTCCTCGTTCCCAAAGAAGCAAAGCCGGGGCGCTATCAAACCGTTGGAATGGGGATACTAACCTACGTAGAATTTGGCCTCTTGATACTAGGTCTTGTAGCCATTGCACAAAAAAAGCCCTTTACCACCCCTCTTGTTCTTCTGCTTCTACTTTTATCTCCTCTTCCGGGAGCCCTAACCACAGAA
>Ga0155355_114_pt1 | contig 8042 bp, 9 predicted proteins | sample RifCSPhighO2_02_FD_106323 | JGI IMG/M metagenome (GOLD analysis project Ga0155355, IMG submission 106323) | Candidatus Blackburnbacteria bacterium RIFCSPHIGHO2_02_FULL_44_20
GTCCCGCAATGGCCGGAGTCCCGTTTCTATGGATCCTTGGGATTAAAAAACACAAAGCCTACGCCTTAATAATTATAGGAAGTACAATAAACTCGCTTTTGTGGGTTGGGGGGATATATAACAACTTTTGGATATTTATTAAAAGCTTTTTAAACTAAAGGTCAAAAATGAAACTTGTTATACAAAGAGTAAAAAGCGCAAAGGTAACATGCTCTGGCAACACTGTCGGTCAAATAGATAAGGGACTATTTATCCTTCTTGGGGTAGGCCAACAAGATAAAGAAGAAGATGTGGAGAGAGTAGCAGAAAAGATAGTCAACATGCGCATAATGTCAGACAATAAAGACAAAATGAACCTATCTATAAAAGATGTTAACGGAGAAGTATTAGTAGTTTCTCAATTTACGCTTTACGCCGATACAAATTATGGTCGCCGTCCTTCTTTTGTCAAAGCAGCGCCCCCGGAATTAGCCAAGAAAATCTACGAAAAACTAATCGAATCAATCAAAACACACGGATTGAAGGTAGCAAAGGGAAACTTCGGAAATTATATGGAGATAGAGAGTATCGCCGACGGGCCAGTAACAATAATCCTCGACCGTTAACTACAAGAATCTTCGGCTCGCGACAAGACCCAAACCAACAAAAATCAAAAAGGCTGCCTGGTTCTTATCATACTGTTCAGCTTTGGATCTATCCTCATCAAACCCAGCAATACATCTTTTTGTCTGTTCTTGCGATACAGCAACCTCATCCGGCGTCGGAGGTCTTGCAGTCTTACCATCAAGGTCATAATAAACTTGAGGATATGGATTACAATCAGATTCTCGGCCAAAAGAGCTATACTCCCCCGGAAGAAGAAAAGTTGCCGGAAAAACACCCTTTTGAGGATAGGGCACACTCCGAACCCTTATATGAACAATTCTGAGAGCCCCATAAAGTCCCATCAAAACTAAAAATACACCAAAGAAACAAAAAAACTGAGAAACTAATGTCTTGTTTTTAGATACCACAAAAAAAGAGTACACCGTAGAAATTAAGGTTGCAAGCTATTTTCTTCTAAGAATTTTGCCAGAAGATTATTGTTCCTATACTGCTGCCCGATTGAAACAAGATATTGGTTGACGTCAACCCAGTATTTTTTTGGTAATACTTTCACAAGTTCTTGCTCGGTTTGCTCTGGTGTTTTTGTGTTTACCCATCCCAAAAAATTAGCAATCCTGTGAACATGGGTATCAACCCCTATCGCCGGGATGTTGAAACACCGTGCAAGGATTATGTTTGCTGTCTTTCTTCCTACTCCAGGTAGGGTGGTTAACTCTTCGAGTGTCTTTGGGACTTCTCCATGAAAGTCTTCAACTATTTTCTGAGCCAACTTTTGAAGATTAACTGCCTTCACTTTATAAAAGCTAACTGGTCTTATAGTCTGCTCTATTTTTTCAAGCTGCAGACTGGCTATCTCCTGAGGAGTGGAGGCTATTTCAAACAACTCTTTGCATCGCACAGCCGTCGTCTCGTCGCGAGTTCGAGCAGAGAGCATTACCGCAACCAGTGCGTGAAACGGAGTATCAGAAACCGGCACTAAAGGAATCTCCCGGTAATTCTTCTTAAAAGTTTCAAATATCTTGTGGAATCTGTCTGACATTCTTACACAAATCCCAAAAGGACCCCACGACAAGTAGAGTTCCTCTTGGCATTCAAGATTACCCAAAAAAAGATAATTACTTTCTCTTTCCGATCTTGAACATTGTTGTGCCACAAACTTCGCAAACCGCCTTTGTTGCTGGTTTACCGTTTTTCATTGTGACGTCTTGATGATTTTTGCCTTCGCGTGAAGCTCGGCATTTTACACAGTACATTGCCATAAGTTTTAGTTTTAGTAGTCACCTCCTTTCAAGCCCGAAACCAGTATAGCACCATCTCGAGGCTAACGATGGTTAATGCCAAGCCTAGGCTCTTTATAAGGTCCGGAGTATACAAGCCTGTACTACCAAAAGACGGCGATTTGTCGATCCTTTTAGCAACTTTAGCTTCAACTCCGTGCTTCTGAATGTCGCGGAGACGAAACCCAAAACCCCTATTGACAACCTCCGCTGAGCCTGTGCCAATGTTCCTTTGAGATGCGATCTTTTCTTTTTGTTTTCTAGTTCTTCTACCCATATATCAAAAATAAGAATTTTCTCAAACTAATCGTATAATCGTTTTCAGAAAAACGCTTCAACTAATCGTATAATCGTTTTCAGAAAAACGCTTCAACTAATCGTATAATCTATAATTACACATATGCTCAAAAATCTTTCCATACCAAATGCTGAACTAGACTTACCGCGGACCTTAGAGTCGGACAGAAAGCACCTGGCCGAATCAAGTGTACCAATTGTCACAACATCTGCAAGTTTTAGAAGCGATATTTTAAAAAGCCTTGGTGAAAAGGCACGTATAAACGATCACGACATAGTCTTCTCTCGCGGTCACTTTTCAATGGCCATAGCCATCCTCAAGGGGGCTGAAGAAAAAGGCCTCACAACCTGGCTTACGGATCCAACAAACTATGTTTCGAGAGCAGACTGGCAAAAGCTAAAATTTGTCGTTACCGTAGGTCAACTTATAGCAAGGTTCCCTTTTCTGAAATACTTAAAAGACCAGCTCGACACATTAACCAGAAATAAGCTCCCCGTGACACAAGCAATTGAGAAACCCCTCCTTTTTGCCACCTCTGAGGTAACAAAACCCATAATCTCAGTTCACTACGAGACCGGAAACATTCTTGTTAAAGAGGGCAGGCAGGTAGTCCAGGTCGTTACAGATCCCCACATTAGACCTCAATATCTTACGGAATGTGACAAAAAAAACATACATTTTGCTGTGTTTAACAACAGCACAAAAATCGAACTACTTAAAAAAGCAAAGGAAGAAGGAAAAACTTTGGAAGAAGAAAGAGTTACTGTAACTGGACCTCCTGTCGACCCTCGTATAATCAAAGCAAGGAAGAACAAATCTCCGCTAAGTTTTAAAAAGAGACCACTGCGTCTATGTGTAACAACCGGAGGTTTAGGTCAAAACAAGGAGGAAATAGCAGAAATTTTAGAAAACCTCGCTCCCCAAATCAAAGAAAATCATGTGCAAGTAGTTCTATATGCCAGCACGCTTCCGGACTTTCGCGAAATGTACGAAGGAGTGATTGCAAAATTTAACATTCCCATAAGCTCAGACCTTGCAGATGAAAATAGTGAAGCGCGAATTATTTACAGCTCAAGCATTGTAAACGCCAACGAAACACTGATAAAACACGGCTTCCCTTGGAGCGATGGTTTTATAACCAAACCCTCAGGCGACATGGCCTATGACGCGGCAGCAGCAGGATGTTTCATCTTATCTCTAACTCCTTGGGGCGATTGGGAAGCCAATGTTGCGAAGATATTCGAAGAACTATCTATCTTGAGAAAAGCAGAAACAAAAAACATCACAAATCAGCTAAACGATCTAACAAATACTGGTTGGATAAGTTCTAGCATCAAAAATGCTCTTAATATAGACAAGCTATACCTGGAAGGAGTAAAAAATATCCTGGCTCTACAACAAAAAATTGCCAGTAAAGTTGACGGCCACGGGTTAGCTTAGATAAAATGAACAAGTTTGAATGCGCCACCAACCTGGTTATTATACTTAACAGGCGTCTTGATTCTCTGGCTTCTGGGTATAAGCGCTTGGGTTTATAGGATTGCTTCCCACTACTCAAGACTTGTAAAAGGAAGTGGCAAAGACAATCTCAAAGACATCCTCGAAAGGCTGTTAGTTAAATCCGACGACCTTAGGGATGATCTTTCCGAGATTAAGGATAAGGTAAAAAACATCGAATTAAAAATACAGAACGACCTCCAGAAGGTCGGTGTTGTCAAATTTAACTCTTTTGGAGATACTGGAGGCAACCAGTCCTTTGCTCTGGCCCTCTTGGACGGAAACAATTCTGGTATTATAGTACTAAGCTTGCATGGTCGTGAGGGGACGAGAGTTTACGTAAAAACAATAACTCGCGGAAAATCTTCCCACGATCTCTCGAAAGAAGAACAGCAGGCCTTAGCACAGGTAAAATGATAACGATGAAAAACATTGCACCCAAGGTTTTAGGTGGCCTATTCGGCCTATATTTGATCTCAGCAGGTATTTCGTACCTATTATTCACGTATGTTATCAAATCCCCTCAAGGTATAAACCCACAAAACGTTGCCAAAACAAGGGGTAAAATCGATGCATCAGCTCCTAAAACCGAAGAATGTCCCATCAATGGCAAGATGTTCACAAAAGCTGAGCGAGAAATCTGGGAGAAAAGAAGGCCCTTAACAGTTATGATTGAAAATCACGAAGAATCCCGTCCCCAATCAGGACTCTCAAGCGCGGACGTAATTTATGAAGCCATCGCAGAAGGCGGTATAACGCGCTTTATGGGTGTGTTCTACTGTGGCGCCTCGGCAGAAGAAGTAATGCTTGGTCCAGTTCGTTCCGCACGCACCTATTTTCTCGACATGGCATCCGAATATGCAGACTACCCTCTCTATGCCCATGTGGGAGGCGCCAATAGAGACGGCCCTGCCGATGCCCTCCAGCAGATCATAAACTATGGCTGGGACGGATATAACGACCTCAACCAATTCTCAATCGGCTTCCCAACCTTTAGGAGAGACTACGAAAGACTGGGGCGAACCGTTGCCACAGAACACACAATGTATTCAACCACGGACAAACTATGGGATGTGGCTTCCGAACGTGAGTTAACAAACGAAGACAAAAAAGGAAACAAGTGGAACGAATCCTACACTCCTTGGAAGTTTACCGACGGCAAAGCAAGTGCAAGCCCTCAAGCAGCAAGTATTTCCTTTCCTTTTTGGGCAGGTTATTCACAATATGCGGTTAAATGGACCTATGACGCCGCAACGAATACATACAAAAGAGACAACGGAGGAGTACCTCACCAAGACCTTAACAATGATCAACAACTTGACACCACGAACGTAGCCGTCCTCTTTATGAAACTTAGGAGCCTGAATGACGCAGAAAAACACATGCTCTACACCACAACCGGAACCGGCAATGCTCTAGTTTTCAATAACGGAGATGTGGTTAAAGGCACCTGGAGCAAAAAAGACAGAATTTCACGCACGATTATTAAAGATTCTGGAGGCCGCGAAATACCTTTTGTTCGCGGACCAATTTGGATAGAGATATTAGATCCAGCAACGACCGTTTCATATTAACTGCCCCTAAGCCTCTGCCTTTAGTGCTTTTGCGCCTATGTTGCACACTGTGTGCCATATCTAATACTTTCTAAAAATGGCCGATCTAAGAGACTTTATAGTTTCCAAAGTCAGAGTAAAAGTCATAAAAACATTTCTGGAAAACCCTCCGGAAATGTATCATGTCCGCGATTTAGTGAGAAGAACCAGCGAGGAAATAAACGCCGTAAGACGCGAGCTTGCCAGGATGGAAGAAGCAGGAATGCTCAAAAAAGAGGCGCGGGGTAATAGACTTTACTATTGGTTCAGGGAAGATTACGCATTTTTCCCAGAGCTTCTTAATCTTGTGGCAAAAACAACCGGTTTAGGACAGAACATCAGGAAAAACAAAGAGAAAATTGGGAAAATAAACTTTGTTGTTTTTTCCGGAGAATTTATAAAGCACTTGCCTCGAAAAAACAGTGATCAGGTAGATATACTAGTAGTAGGAGAAGTAGTCTTGCCCGAACTAGCAACAATAGTAAGGCACGAAGAGACGATCCGAGGACAGGAGATAAACTATACACCAATGACTCGCGATGAGTTTGACTTTAGAAAAAAAAGGCGCGATCCATTTATCCTAGGGATTCTAGCTTCAAGCAGAACTTTGATAGTCGGTAGCGAACAGGAATTCGTAAGTTGAAATTTCTTGATTTCAATATAAAATGCAAACAAAAAAGCTGCTAATAATTCTAATTCTTGTTGCAACGAGCCTCTATATTTCCTTTCCCACCTCTTTGCCTGTAAAATTCTCTTTTTATAAATACAACGTAAACTATGTTTTGACTAGGCCGTCTTTGAACATAAGAATAGGCTCTTTTGCTTTCTTCAGAAGCCTAGAAGTAAAACTAGGACTAGATCTTGCAGGAGGGAGTAGTCTTACTTTCGAAGCAGATACCTCAAAACTTATCCCAGAAGACAGAAAAGAAGCAGTAGACGCTTCCCGTGACGCCATTGAAAGAAGGATCAACCTCTTTGGAGTGTCGGAAGCTGTCGTGCGGACTTCAAAAGAGGGCGACTCACACAAAATAATTGTAGAACTTCCTGGAATCACCGATACAGAAAGTGCAATTTCCCTAATCAGTCAAACAGCGCAATTAGACTTTAGAGAATACACCCCAGAAAAAGAAGCCACTCCGAGCGGGTTGATTACATATCAAAACACCATATCGACTGGATTTACCGGAAGTGACTTCAAAAGAGCAAAGCCCGACTTTGATCCTCAGACTGGAAACCCGATAATAACCTTCGAAACAAAACCCGAATCAGCCAAAAAATTTGCTGAGATTACAACTAGACTGCAGAACAAACCTCTCGCAATTTTCTTAGACCAAACGGGAATATCAGCTCCAATCGTGCAAAACCCAATTACAAATGGACAGGGGATTATAACCGGAGGTTTCACTCTCGATGAAGCCAAATCCATAGCAAAACTCCTCAACTCCGGCGCCCTACCGGTATCTCTGAAGCGCATCGAACAAAGAACAACACCTCCCACTCTAGGTGCAGAATCTGTAAAAGCAAGCATCACAGCAGGTTTGGTTGGTCTGGTAATGGTTATCTTATTTATGACGCTCTACTATGGTCGTCTGGGTTTTATCGCAAGCTTTGCTTTGATAGTTTACGGGTTACTAACTTTCGCAGTTTACAAATTAATTCCAATTGTTTTAACCCTACCAGGAGTCGCAGGATTCATACTCTCTGTAGGAATGGCAGTAGATTCAAACATCCTTGTTTTTGAACGAATGAAGGAAGAATTAAGGGTTGGCAAACCCTGGCTTGATAGTATGGAATCTGCTTTTGGTCGCGCATGGGATTCAATACGGGACGCCAACGTAGCAACTCTTCTAACAGCCTTTATATTATTCAACCCACTAAACCTTTCTTTTCTCCATACCTCTGGGCCAATTCGCGGTTTTGCTGTAACACTTTTGTTGGGAGTAGTAATTAGCTTATTTACAGGACTATTCGTAACCCGCACTCTCTTGCGAGTATTTGCAAAAAAACAAACATGAACTGGATGAAATATCGCTGGCTTTATTTTTTAATTTCGGGATTAGCTTTAACCGTATCTATATACTCAATAGCAATCTGGAGGTTTAAATTCTCCATTGATTTTACCGGTGGAACGCGAGTGGAATACAGGTTTTCCAATGAAACCCGCGAAATGAGGTTTGACAGTGATTTCACACAACAAAAGGCAGAGGAATACGCAAACTCACTACCCGAAAAACCAGAAATCATCAAGTTTGAAACAGTAGGCCCCAGTTTGTCGGCCCAGATTCTTCAAAAAACCTACATAGCCCTAGGAATAGCCTCCCTTGGAATCCTTTTTTGGGTAGCTTGGCAATTCAAGAGTCTGCAATTTGGTATATCAGCCCTTCTAGCAACTCTTCACGACACAATAATCCTATTAGGGACCTTTGCTATCCTAGGACATTTCAAAGGAGTAGAAGTCGACATTCTTGTGGTCACTGCGGTGCTAACAATTCTTTCTTTCTCGGTCCACGACACAATAGTTGTGTTTGATCGAATACGAGAAACAACAAAAAAATACGGCCGAGGGTCAATGTATGAAGTCGCGAACCAGGCAGTCAGCCAAACAATGGTTAGATCCCTCAATAATTCATTAACTATCGTCTTTATGCTCCTTGCGCTTTTTCTCCTGGGCGGAGAAACGACTCGGTGGTTTGTCTTTGGCCTCCTTGTGGGCACAATCTCCGGAACTTACTCCTCGCCTTTCATCGCAGTCCCGCTTTTGGTATCGTGGGA
>Ga0155355_138_pt1 | contig 5914 bp, 8 predicted proteins | sample RifCSPhighO2_02_FD_106323 | JGI IMG/M metagenome (GOLD analysis project Ga0155355, IMG submission 106323) | Candidatus Blackburnbacteria bacterium RIFCSPHIGHO2_02_FULL_44_20
ACTACGACACAAGATTAATGAGTATTGTGTCGATCCTTGCGGGCCTTATCGTTCTTATTGCAGATTGGATATTGAGAAGCTCCATGCACAGGAACAACGATGAAAACAGACAAGGAGGGCCACTAGTAATTGTTGGCTTTGTTTTGCTTATTTTGTCGCCAATCGTTGCCCAACTTATTCAACTCGCAATCTCAAGAAGAAGAGAATTTTTAGCAGACGCAACCTCTGCAAAGCTAACTCGTTACCCGGAAGGTTTAGCACGCGCTTTAGAAAAAATAGCCGCAGACCATGAACCCTTAGAAGCAGCAAACAAAGCAACAGCTCACCTCTATATCATGAATCCTCTTAAAAATCGCCATGATGGAATCGGCTGGTTTGCAGGTCTCTTCAATACCCACCCTCCAGTAGCAGACCGCATCAAAGCCCTGAGAGGTATGGCCTAAAGAAACTTTAAGCCTGGGGGTCTCTTCTTTAAATTTAGAAACCCCCAGAAGGCTATGGCGCATGCGAAAGTCGATTAGTGTCTATTCAACTGCCATCTTAGCAGCTCTATAAGGGTCGCTGCACCCAGAAATCCCAACAACGCACTCACCCACCGAACCACCATCCATTGGCCACCATGGAAAAAAGAAAAGGTAGCCACCAGAAGGAGGAGGAGTGCTAGCATCAGTAATGTTAGTGATACATTTTGGTCGCCAACAACACGCAGTGAAACTAGAGTCAGAACGACCACTATCACTGCCGCGGGCAAGACAACACTAACCACCGACAACATGACAAGGAATATCGCAGCAACAACAGTCGCAAACAATGCCGCAAACGCAGGCAATTCGTGCAATAGGTCAAGAAACGTCTTAAAATCTCTGGGTACAAGAGAGGCTATCGGAAGCACAAACTGCACCGCCAGAAACAAAAAAGCCGCAATTGCCAGACAGCCACGCATAGTGGTCTCCTTTCTCTCTACACAAATCAAGGTTCACCGCGGGCAAGGACAAGTATATCAAACCCATATCAGAAGGCAAAAACCTTAGCACTCCCCTTGGCTAAGAATCGTTTTTGCCAAGAACTGATTCCACGATGAAACACGCGGACGAAGTAGCAGTAATCTTGTAAACTCCCTCCGTTGTCGTTTTCATTATTGTCACAAGCTTATCTGAAACATCTGTGTACCATTCCCAATCCTCTGGAAACTTGCTACCAGTCTCCGGATCTTCATACTGGCGCGGTAGAGCAAACAAAGCCAACTGCTGCCTAACCTTTTCCGCCTCCTCAGCATTGGCCTCCCAATTAAAGACTTTGACTTCTTCTTCCATAGATAAAGTATAAAGGCCGATCTTCCAACATTCAACCAGAGCTTATAATACTTGACAAAAGGCCCATAATATGGTATACTATCCTCATCGTTGGAATATGTTTCCAACAGCACTTTGCAATTTGGAAGGTTACCTTAAAGAGTAGCTTCCTGGGCATACAATTGCCTGCCTACAATCGCAGACACCCAGGCAGCTACTCTTTAGGTTTAAAGGGGTAAGCTTACACAAGGAGGCTCTTAAATGAGCATCAACTTCGGTGGCGCAGACCTGGCAGCAGCCCGCACGGGTGGCCTCGGCCATCGCGGCGCCCCAGGCAGCAGCCTGAGTACCGCCCGGCACATTGCGACTGAGAGGCCGCCAGCCCCTCGCGACAGCGTTCAGGTGACGCTCCGCGTGTTCAGCTCCAAGCTGACGGCTCACCTCGAGCTGTCTGCAGAAAACCTGCGGATGTGGCTGGTCAATACGACCGACCCCATGCCCTACAGGCACGTCAATGTTCAGATCGGTCGGCCCGGGTTCATTCCCGCCTGGCTTTGGCCCACCAAGACCCGGCAGGTCCACATGGTAAGCCTCGCCCAGGAGCTCCTCGTCCACCTGCGGCTGCGCAGGCAGTTGCCGGAGCTCGGCGAGATTCGGCTGGCGTTCGGCGCTTGCCCCGTTGTCCACATCGACAACGCGGGGCCGCTGTTCGCCTCCTAACCTTCCTCTCCTGCCCAACCCGGGTGTCCAACAATATGCGAGTCCCTAAAAGGACAAGCAGACGATAGGACACCCGGTTTTCATTTGACCCCACTGTTTTCACCAGCTAACATGATACACATGTCCCCACAAAACGAAGAACAATTAGCCAAATTCTTTGCCAAAGCTTTCCATGAAGTTGTCGTACCGGTAATTGAAGACCTCAAAAAAGAAACGGCGACAAAAAAAGACCTTGAAGAAATGGCGACAAAAAGGGATCTCCAAGAGTTTGAGGAAAGAGTAAACAGAAGATTTGACAAAATCGATGACCGTCTGGATCGACAAGGTAAAACACAGGACAGCCAGGAACAGAAAATCAGAAGATTAAAAGCTGAAATATCTTCCCTTTGATGCTACCATAGAACATCATGGCCAAGCTTTCCTCCACCGAGGTAAAACACATCGCCCACCTAAGTAATCTGAAGCTCACCCCCAAGGAAGAAAAGGCTTATCAAGACCAGCTCACAAAAATCATAAACTACTTTGACGAGTTATCTTCCGTAAATACAACCAACATAGAACCCCTCTTTAGCCCAATAGAACTAAAAAACATCTACACAGACGACACCCCCGGACCCGGACTCTCCCAAGAAGAAGCTTTGAAAAACGCCAAATCCGTAGACAATGGACTATTCCTTGTACCGGGAATCCTCAAAAGGGATTAACCATTACGAATTTGAAATTTTTAATTTCTAATTTTCAATGAAAATTTAATCTTTAAAATTCAAACATTCATTTTAAATTTCGAATTTTGAATTAAAAATTAAACCCTTATGGATATAACTTCCTTAACCCTTACCCAAACCCTCAACAATCTAAAAAACAAAGTGTTCTCCGAGGAAGAGCTCAACAAAGCCTACGTTGAGCGTGCAAAAGCTCTTAACCCTGCTCTTAATGTGTACATTAGCCTCCTTGAGCCCTACAAAGGCTTACCTATGGCAATTAAAGATGTTTTGGTAACCAAGGATATTCGGACGACTGCAGGTTCCAAAATTTTGGAAGATTTTGTTCCTCCTTATGATGCAACCGTAGTCAACCGACTATTAAACAACAACATCTCAATTATCGGAAAAACCAACTGCGACGAATTTGCGATGGGCTCGTCAGGCGAAAACTCTGCATATGGGGACACTAAAAACCCCTGGAACCCGGATAAAGTTCCCGGTGGATCGTCTTCCGGTTCCGCAGCAGGAGTCGCAGCAGATACATGTTTATTCGCTTTAGGTACTGATACCGGCGGATCTATAAGACAACCAGCCTCGCTTTGTGGAGTAGTAGGCTTAAAGTCCACTTACGGCCTTGTCTCCCGATGGGGCTTAATCGCTTACGGAAGCTCACTCGACACAATTGGCCCAATCACCAAATCAGTAGAAGACGCCTCAATTGTTTTGAGTTGGATCGCCGGAGAAGACAACAAAGATTCAACTTGCTCCGGAAGCTACAAACACGACGAGAACAAACTTAAAAAGGGAATCAAAGACTTAAAAATCGGTGTAACAAGGGCCCACATGGGCGAAGGGTTAGACGAAGGAGTCCGTCGCACAATACAAACTGCACTTAATAAACTCGAGGATTTAGGGGCGAACCTTGTGGAAGTGGATCTTCCACATTCCAAGTATGCCTTGGCAGCCTATTACATCCTCGCAACCTCAGAAGCCTCATCAAACCTTGCCCGCTACGACGGTATTCGATTCGGAGGGGAAAGAGAATTATTTGGAGACGAAGTAAAGCGACGAATTATGCTTGGAACCTTTTCTTTATCTGTTGGATATTATAACGATTACTTTGCCAAAGCTGCCAAAGTTAGAAGACTAATAACCCAAGATTTCCAAAAAGCTTTTGAAAAATGCGACGTGATAGCAAGCCCTGTCTCACCAACCGTTGCCTGGGACAGGGGAGCCAACATTAAAGATCCGTTAGCCATGTATTTACTCGACATATATACAATTACAGCAAATCTTGCTGGCATCCCGGGTATCTCAGTCCCTGCCGGTTTCTCAGAAAAATTACCAGTAGGTCTTCAACTACTTGGTCCGCACTGGAGCGAAGAAACCTTATTGCGCGTTGCATACAATTATGAACAGGCAACAGACTGGCACAACCAAAAGCCAGAACTAAATTTTGAAAATTTAGTCATTAAAAATTGATTGTAAATTGAAAATTGAGAATTAAAAATTCTGCAATGAATATCTACGAACCCATAATTGGTCTCGAAGTCCACGTCGAGCTAAATACCAGCGCAAAGATGTTTTGCTCGTGTTCCGCCGATTACTTTGGTAAAACTCCCAATACACATACCTGTCCGGTTTGCTTAGGACTGCCAGGGGCACTTCCGCTGATAAACAAAAAAGCCCTGGAAAGCTGCATAAAAGTTGGCCTCGCACTAGGCTGCAAAGTCTCCAATACCTCCCGCTTTGAAAGAAAGAATTACTTTTACCCCGACCTTCCGAAGGGTTACCAAATTTCTCAATATCGCTGGCCATTATGTGTGGGCGGCAAAATGGAAGTAACTGACAAAAATGGAAACACCAATAGTATAAGGATAAATCGCGTCCACCAGGAAGAAGACACGGGTAAAATGTCACACATCGGAAGTGTGACACGAATAGACTTCAACAGATCCGGTGTTCCCCTTGTTGAAATCGTTACAGAGCCAGACTTTCGTGATACAGAAAGTATTCGCGACTATGCAAAAAAACTCCAACAGATTATGCGCTACCTTAAAGTCTCTAATGCTGACATGGAAAAAGGCGATATGCGCCTGGAGGCAAACGTATCCGTTCGAAAATTTTCTACCAACTACGACCTACAACCTACGACCAGACCCCTCCCTCCCTATAGAGTGGAACTCAAGAATATAAATTCTTTCCGCTTCATGGTTGCAGCAGTTGAATATGAGATAAAAAGACAAACCGAGGCGCTGGAGAGGGGAGAAAGGTTGATTCAAGAAACTCGCGGGTGGGACGAAGATAAAAAGCAAACATATGTGCAGAGAGTAAAAGAGGAAGCAAACGACTATCGTTACTTCCCGGACCCAGATTTACCACAGTTCGACACAGACAACACATGGATTAGCACTCTAAAAGATCAGATGCCAGAGCTACCCGAGGAAAAAACAGCCCGATTTGTCGCACAATATGGGATCGCAGAGCCAAATGCAAAAATACTGACAGACACCAAAGAAATTGGAGACTATTTTGAAGAAGCTGCCCGCCTCGCGACGGAGTTTAGAATTAACCCGGATAAAATTGCAAACATCCTAATTAATAAGCGAATAGATCGCGACAAGATCCTTCCAGCTAACTTAATAAAAATCCTGAAGGAAGAAACGGACAAGCCTGTCTTGTCCGATGAAGAGCTGGAAAAAGCCGTGAGGGACACCATAAAGGAAAACCCCAAGGTAGCAGAAGACTATAAGAAAGGAAAAGAAACAGTTCTACAGTTCCTGGTCGGCCAGGTAATGGCAAAAACTCACGGCCAGGCAGATCCAAAAGAGACGACAAAAAAACTAATTGATTTCTTACAAAGAAATCGTTAGACTGAAAGAATATGGACGAGAAAAAGTTAGTTAAATTTTTCGTAAAGACATTCAAGGATGTTGTGCTTCCTGTTTTAGAAGACATGCATAAGGATATAAAGGAACTTAAACAAACAACAGAAAGAACGGAAACGAAACTGGATAAACACGAGGACCATCTGGAGCGACATGACTCCAAACTAGACAACCACGAAAAACGTCTTACTCAACTCGAAACAACCCCGCATAACTAATGTCTAAAGATCCACGCCCACACGGAGGCAAACCAGTGACACTCTGTCTCTTGGTAAAAGCAGACGAAGTGTTGTTGGCAATGAAAAAAAAA
>Ga0155355_102_pt1 | contig 3949 bp, 7 predicted proteins | sample RifCSPhighO2_02_FD_106323 | JGI IMG/M metagenome (GOLD analysis project Ga0155355, IMG submission 106323) | Candidatus Blackburnbacteria bacterium RIFCSPHIGHO2_02_FULL_44_20
CCCTTCTGTTGAAAGATGTCTAAATTCAAGAGGCCACCCCCGAGGTGGCCGCTCGAGGTATTTGTACCCCCGGGGTATAGCAAGGTTCAAGTTTAGTTTTTTGTGCCTTGACAGGGGTTTTAAACGCGTGTATATAAAAGCTACCTCGCCTTTAGAAAACATGACCATTCCAGAAAGAGGACTAGAGCAGCAGGGACCCACACTGCAGGATTGTATTGGTTACTACTATCGAGTTGCAGCAACAGTGGCCGCCCAAAAACAAGAGCTTCAACGGGCAGAAGCGGGTGCTTTAGTGGCACTACAGGAGGCACACAGGGGAGTTACTGGCAATTTTAGCGGCAGAGAAAAAGGGAGTGTGTAATGACTGTTCTCGCGGAGCTGGCCCGGAAGGAAGTTTGGGGATTTTCCCCCAGGAGCAACTTACCTATGAATACCGTGGGCACTGGAAGACAAACTACGATTCCCCAGCGACTCCACTGCCAGAAGAAATAGATCGCCAGGAACTATTGCAGCTGTGTCCCAGACACTTTGCATCAAGAGGAAGTAGAAACACGACGCACGAGTCAGACTATTTTGGAGTACATGGTTTTTTTGCTGCGGAAGTTGAGGATTTTAGCGGGGCAATGGTCTCTAGAGGTCTAGATGGAAGACTTGTTGAGGTCGGAGTTCCACTAAACACCAACTACGGCGAGGCAGTATATGCCCACTTTGGACTCCCAGAACTTCCCATTTTACCTGAATAGAATAGGGGTGAGCTACAATCAGATTGCGCAGTTGTGGCGGGCCCGACCGGATTCGAACCGGCGATCTTCCGCGTGACAGGCGGATGTGTTAACCACTACACCACGAGCCCTTAGTTTTTCATTTTACCATACAAATTGCCACTTGACACCCCATTTGTCATAGTTATATTGTGTTTGCACTAGAATCGTGAGGAATATGGACACTAAGGCAATACTCAAATACTTAAAACTTAACGAATCGACGATCAGTATGGTTTTTGGGGTTTTAGTCGTTGTCGTCTTAGGCTTCTTTCTTTTTAATTTTGTTCGCGGTAGGGGTAGTGATACTGCTCCTCAAGTAACTCCTGAGGCTGCACAATCACAAGTTACGCCCGAGGCTGGCAAAGTCCCAACGGGATTGCCGGGAACCCATAAAGTAGTTCTCGGTGAGTCCCTTTGGCAGATTGCAGAGCGTTACTACGGTTCCGGGTACAATTGGACGGATATTGCGGAAGCAAACAACCTTTCAAACCCTGGAATGATTACGGAGGGACAGGAGCTTACCCTTCCTTCAATTGTGGCAAAGGCAGGCACAGGGGCCGGGGTCGCGCAAGCTCCCACACCTACCCCGACGATTGTGGCGCAGGTTACACCTACCCCTGCAGCAGTGGAGACTCAAAAGGCGATAACTGGAGAAAGTTATATGGTTGTTAAAGGTGATCATCTTTGGGGAATTGCGGTTCGGGCTTATGGTGACGGGTATCAGTGGGTCCGGATTTGGAGAGCGAACAAAAATATAGTTAACCCTGATATTATTTATGTGGGACAGATATTGACTCTCCCCCTTCCTGAAGCTGCCGGAATGGTTAAGTAAAATGGAAGTTTCTAGTAGTCCCTCAGAGCTACCACTTTAATATTCGCATCTTTGCCTTGATGTTTTAAATTGTCAGTAACCAATGTCGCATCATGTTGCTTCGCTAGCGACATAAAAGATGCGTCGTAATAGGTGACCATCAAATCGAAAGCAATTTTGAAAGTTTCTTTGGCTAATGTCTCAGACTCAACGATAAATGTGATTGGTAGCTTATAGAATTGGCTTAAAACTATTTCTGCCTGTTCTGAAGTCAAATGTTTGCTGAACAAAAGAACATTTCCAACTTCGTACTTGGCAAGTTCCGGAGCGATTAATGTTATTTTACCGCTCTGTTCATCCTGGAGAATTTTATTTGCTTCTTCTAGGCACTCTTCGTTATCTTGGCTCAACCATTTAATAATAATTGAGGAATCAATTACCAGAGTTGTCATTTAGGTGAGATCTTCTATCTTTTTCCAAAAATTCTGCGGCTGAGATTGCTTTACCCTTTCCCTTAATAGCACGAGCCTTCCTTACAGCCTCCCAAATTTCATCCCAATCATACTCTTTTTTGTGAGGTTTAATTATAATTTCATCAGGTTTTATTACTGAAATAGACACCGCTGACATAGGGGTTATCCATGGCACGACACGGCGGATTGAATCAGGAATAGTTAATTGACCCCGATCTCTAACAATACTAATGGTTTTCATATTTTCAGAATATCAGAAATTCAGAAAGAAGTCAAGATGTAAATTAATTGGAGCTGGTAACCGTACTTCGCTCGAACCTGCGAGGCTTGATTACTTCAGATTTGATTTTACAACTAAATCTTCTAAAAGAGTACTTAGGTGTAAAAAGTTTTTTTGACTTATTACTAAAGAACATAGGTGGTAAGTATTACTAAGATTTATAGATTACAGTTTGATAATAGAGTAAAGAGCTGGCAGTTAATACTAATGCTATATATCCGCTTAAGATCATTTTTACCAATGGTCCTAAAAATGTTTCAATAGGTATAAAGCTAGTTATGGTAGAAATTAAGCTAATTAAAATAATAATGCTTATATATTTAAGATTATTAAAAGCGACAACAATACTCTTTTTCACAGAACTTAATAAACCATTACCTTCTAATGAAAAGAAAAATGAAGTAAACTCTAGAAAAGCTATTAATACAATTGGTATCAGAAAAATTGGGTGCCAACCTTTACCTATGCTTTGAAAAAAAGAAGTTACTTGATCCTTGCTAGGATGGAGAGAAATTGCAGCGAGTACAAATGAGGCCATTAGAACTATAGTAAAAAGAATAAATAACAGAATCCCCGGAAGTATTAATCTCTTTGTATTTTTAAGGGTAGCTTTAACTACCTGCCCATAATCTAATGCTTTATTCTGTTGTTTTTGTATTAAAAAAACTGGTAGTGACAGCGTGAAACCTATACTAATAAAAAGTAAAATAAAATGTGATAACTGAAGGACTTTGGCAAAAAAAGAATTCTGTATGTAGCTGCTTAAAAAGGTAGGTAGATATAACAATAGACTAATAAGAAATATATCTAGACTCCTGTTAGCAAGAAAAAATCCATTAAGAAAATAGTTGAAAATAGCCTTTTGATGCATAAGTTCTAAATATACTTTATCAAAAATTGTGCTTTATTGTAACTTTTATGTCATTTTTTGTAGATAACTGTTGTTTGGAGCGGGAGACGAGGATTGAACTCGCGGCCTTCTCCTTGGGAAGGAGACGCTCTACCACTGAGCTACTCCCGCACTTCGACCTATGGCCTCAGTGTAAACAATCTTACCATATCTTCTGGAAAAATTTGATTCTCCGTGTTAAAATACTACGGGATAATATGGTGTTACCTTTTTTAAGAAAACATAGTGTGTCTGGAATCGTCTATGAAGCCTCTTGGGGACAAACCTCTGGTGAGGTTGTTATTGTTACAGGACGAGGGTTCGAATTTACCATCCCCTACGAGCGGTTTTTGGAGGTCCGCGACACTCTTCTTCAATCGGATGTCGGGATAAGTGTTGTTCGGGGAGCAGGAGCTGGACTTCTAACTTTGGGAGTTGCCGGGATAGCGATGACCGCGCGTCCTATTGTTTCTGCAGAGGTTGACTATAGATTAGGTCAGGCTGCAAACAGTATTGCAGTTCAGGTTCAAAACCAGGCATATAATGAGGCTATACGCAAAAGTGAAGAATCGGCAGCACAGATTGAATATACCCGAAAATTTGCGCAAGAATTAGGTATAGAAAACACAGACTTTTACGTATATATACCTAAAATCGATGCCCGAGCGCCTGTTGTTTCTAACGTAGACACCGCTCGCGAGGACACTTACCTTGATGCTTTAAAGAAAGGGG